>Ga0247831_1001622_pt1 | contig 41097 bp, 46 predicted proteins | sample LaCruzMarch2015__9_FD_192406 | JGI IMG/M metagenome (GOLD analysis project Ga0247831, IMG submission 192406) | Freshwater microbial communities from meromictic Lake La Cruz, Castile-La Mancha, Spain - LaCruzMarch2015_1m | ecosystem: Environmental > Aquatic > Freshwater > Lake | place: Spain...
ATTGGGGCAGCCACAACTGGGGCAGCAATACGTTCGGAAAATCCTCAATGAGCTCTATCAAAATGCTCCCGATGGCCTTTCGGGCAACGAAGACTGCGGACAAATGAGCGCCTGGTATGTGTTTTCAGCCATGGGTCTTTACCCGTTTTGTCCTGGAAGGCCCGAATACACAGTGGGCAATCCTTTGTTCGACGAAATCCGCATTACTCCATACGGAGGCCGCACATTTACCATTAAAACCACCAGCAACGGTCCTTGTGCAAAATCTGTAAATAGAAGTTCCCGTTTTATTCTCGACCATGGCGATATTGTTGCAGGAAAAACCCTCTCTATCGAGCGTTCTGAAAAGGCCTTAATGCCTGTGGAGCCTAATTTTCATTCCCTTCCAGGAAGGCAAATCCTTGCGGCACCCGTCTTGCTCCGCGCTCCAATGACATTTCGCAACAGCTTTCTTGTGGAACTCTCCAACGAGAGCCGCTTGGAAGTAGTTCGTTATACCACAGATGGACGAACACCAAGCGTGAAAGACCCTATTTTTCCTCGTTCTGGCTTAAAGAATTCTTATGGAACTATTGCCATTACTGGATTAACAGGCCCCGAAGGTATTGTGATTCGGAATTCTTGTACCTTGAGTTTTGCGTCATTTGATGGAAATAGCGGCGAAATCGTGAGTCCTGTTTCAACTGCACGATTCTATAAGATACCGCACAATTACACCATCGAAATCAATTCGAAATACAACCCGCAATATTCAGCAGGAGGAGAAAGCGGAATAATAGATGGATTATATGGAGATTTAGATTGGCGCAAAGGAGGCTGGCAAGGCTACCAAGGGCAGGACTTTGAGTGCATAGTCGATTTAAAAGAAACAAAAAGCGTAAGCAGTATCTCAACTTCATTTCTACAAGATACCCGCAGCTGGATTATTTTTCCCAAAGAAGTTATCGTAGAATATTCAACAGACAACATAAACTTTACTTTTTACGGAACAATCGAAAATACCATTCCCGCCGATGATTATACTATACAAAATAGACCTTTCAACGCTGAAAAAGTCATCATGCACAATCAATTAACAGAGCCACTTCCGCAAATACTAGAAACGCCCATGCGTTACATTCGAATCAAAGCCAAGAACTTTGGCACCTTGCCCAATTGGCACCAAGGAGCAGGCGGAGAAGCATTTATTTTTATTGATGAAATTTCGGTAAATTAAATTCTTTGGGCACGCCCTCCGGGCCGTGTCTTCGCCTGCACAAGGTGCTTGGCTCAGCCACTCGTGCGGCAGCTTAGTAAATTTGAAAATCAGGAATTGTTTATGCAGGTGAATAGCATTTTAGTTGTCCTCAAACCATTTCACAATTGAAGGCATATTTCTCTCAAAACCACCCGGAATAAAAAAGTTAAGAAATCCTGATTTTTGACTTGTCCTGTTTGCAAAGTCGTGGATTGTCTTTGCAGGGATTCTTAAAAAAGTTCCTTTTCCAACTTCTACCCATTTGTCGCCAACAAGGATTGACGTTGTGCCTTCAATACCATAAAACACTTCGTCATTAGCTTCGTGTTGGTGAGCACCTGGTCCATCAGAGTTTGGTTCAAGCCACCATTCGGAAATGCTATATTTGTCTGATGTTTCATTTTCATCTGCCTTAAAAACGGCTGTCATTGTCCCGCAGTTATAGACTCTTCCTTCTCCTGATTTTAGAATAATTGTGTCCGTTTCATTTTCCTTATGTTCCATGCTGTTTTAGGTTATTTTGATTGAATGCAATAAGAAGTAATTTTTTGAATTTCACTTTTTTCATTAAATTCATAAACGTCACATGCCGAAACAAAAGAAACATGTTTGTTATCTCTTAAAAATTCTGCTGTTCCATTAATTACAACTTTATTCCCTTCAGCAATGATGTTTAATGTTTTAAAGTTCGTAGTTACAGATTTAAAGTAATTGCCAACTTGTTCACAGTTGTCAAGAATTGCTTTTTTACCTATAAACCTGTCTTGTTCAATTACAATCCATTCTGCGTTGTCTGAAATGAACTTATAAGTCTTTTCAAATTCTCCGTTTGAGAATGCTTTAGCTATTTCTGTCTTTGTCATATAGGCATTACTATGGTTTTTAAACGGTCGACTATACAATTCTTGCAAACGTTCCGATGGCAGACGCCAAAAGTATTTCAACCTAAAAAACTTCTACGAAACCATGAAGCTCAAAACTACTAAAATGTTTTATACGAACTTAAATGTGCTTTTTGAATTTTCCATGTGTTACTAGAAGTGGTTCTCTTCGGTCTATGTTATGTCAAGTTTGCACCGTCTTTGGTTTGGCCTGTGCGTTGGCTCGGTGCCCCTTTTGATTTTTTTAGCGATGATTTGTGTATTGGCTTAAAAAACAAATGTGCCACAGAAAGCGTGGGCATTCGTGGCACAAAGTTAACTTCAACGGTCACTCTTTTTATTGAAGTTGTTTTACGACTCCAGCTTTGTCAATGAAACCAGTATTTGTCCAAGTCAGGGTTTTGTTTTTGTAAAGTTTCAGAACAGGTAGTGCATCAATTTTTAATTCTTTGCAAAGACTTGATTGTTGTCTGCGTTGATGCGGATGACTACAACGTTATTAGCCATATCTTTTGAAATTTAATCTAAGTAAGGTTTCATTTTTCTGCATGGGGCACACCAGTCAGCACAAAAACCTACAAGTGCAGGGGTTTCACTATTGATGATTTCTGAAAATGGTGTTGCCATATTATTTCGTTTTTACTTCTTCAAATTCTACATCTTCAATTGTAGTATTTGATTTTTGCTGCGGTTCTATAGCACAATTTCCACTGTAACAATTTCCTGCTGCACAACCAAAAGCAAACAAACCCATTGAAGCAAAGTAACCGCCAAAGGCAACTCCGAACCATTGTTGGTTTATAACTGATTGAACGATTACAGCAATTCCCATTACAAGATATAATGCTCTCGTAAATGTCCAGTTTGTTAAAATCCTTTCTTTCATTTTTTATTTGTTTAAGTATGATGAATACATCCAAACTAATTTTTCCTGCTCTCTAATATAATCACTCATAAGTGCGTTCGTTCCTTCATCACTTGCATCCGCTGAAAGATTTAAAAGTTCTCTTTGTTTTACAATGATAATTTCAAATGCTTCTAAAATGGTTTGTACACCTTGTTTTCCGTCAGAAACATTTTTAATGCTTTTAATTTGTGCGCTATTTTGGTAATCATCAAAAGTATGAAGTGGGGTTGCGCCAAGTGTCAAAATCCGTTCAGCTACTTCATCTACTTTTAAAAGAAGATTCGTGTAGAGTTCTTCAAACTTTAAATGCAATTCAAAAAACTTTTCACCTTTGATGTTCCAATGTAAACCTCTTGTGTTTTGGTAGAAAATCATATAGTCCGCCAACAAATTATTTAATTTAACTGCTAACTTTTCAGTTTTCTTTTTATCAAGTCCGATGAAGCTCATATTGCTTAGTTTTTATGATTCGTTTATTTTGTTTTGTAAACTGCTCCATCCGCCACCGTTGTGGACTTCAGTAAAGCCATTTGATTTTAAAATACTTTTTGCACTTGCACTGCGCATTCCACTTGCACAACACGTAATAATCGGTTTATCTTTTTTCAGCTTGTTTAAGTTGCTGCTCAAAGTACCTACCGAAATATTGATAGAACCTTTGATGTGACCGCCTTGGTATTCGCCTTTACTGCGAACATCTAAGATTATTGCTCCTTGTTTAACCAACTCTGCATAGTCCACTTTTGGACTAAAGCCAAGTAAATTTTTTATTGTATTTATCATTACTTAAACTGTTTGAGATTGAAAATAATTAACGTCTAACCAAGAGCCTCCATTACAACATTCAATACCTTGTTGAGTTAAGAATTGAGTTGCCATACCGCTTCGGTTTCCACTTGCGCAACATAACACCAAGGGTTGTTTAAAGTTTTTAAGTTCATCCATTCTTTGCTGAATTTCTTGCAAAGGAATATTGATCGAACCTTCTACATTTCCTCCCATAAATTCACCTGGTGTTCGTACATCTACGATTGTGCCTTTTTTTTCTTTGATGATTTGTTCTGCGTTCATTTTTATTATTGAATAATTATTTTTTGTGTCGCCTTTTCATAAGGTGTTTCAATTGTCAAAATGTATGTCCCTCCAAGGTCAAGGTTTTTAATTTTACGCTGAAATGTATTTTCGCCTAAAACTAAATGGGTTAAAACTCTTTCTTCTATTGTTTTACCGTCAACACTATGTATAGAAATTTTTGTTTCTGCAATTTTGCTTAAATTGAATTTAACTATAAAATTTCCATCATTAGGATTTGGAAACACTTGAACTTTAAGTGTTCCAATACTTTGCTTGTTCAAGTCGTGAATCTCTGTTGTTGAATTTTTTATAACATACACTTTAAATATTTGGCTATTTGCACTACTCTGAGTTCCTGTATTCGTGAAAAAGATATTGGCTGCTGTGCTGCTTATACCACCATATATATAACCTACAAAAGTGCTGTCTGCTGTGAAATCATCTAATTTTAAAACTTCATTATTAAATCGAGGAATATCTGTTTTAGGTATAAATTCAGAACCAGCTCCCAACAATGCAGGCATTTCAATAGGTAATTTATATTCAGCCATAGTGCCACTTGAATCTCTTGTAACGCGTGCAATTGTTTTAACAAAAGGAACATTATTGTCTTGAACCAATATTCCTAAACTGTCATAATATTGAGCAATACCGCCAAAAAAAACCGTATGCATTTCATTATTTACTTCACTAAAAATTGGAATATGTGCACAATGATAGTGATTGTAATACTGAGAGAAAGCATTGTTAACTGTATGTTCTGTGCTGTCTATGTTTACACAATTTAAAAAAGGTAAATCAGCACCTGTTTGAAATACACCAGAAAATGCGGTTAAACCTTCTTGTCCTGTTGGCATTATTTGCGGAACTACATTGTAATCTCTTCTGTGAAGATTTGTAGCATCTATTATTGCAGGCAGATGTGTAACAGAAAGTGTTACACCATTATCGGAGATTGTAAATTTCCTGATTGCATTTGTATATTCCTGAATAAAACCTGGTCCATGTGTTGGTCCCATAGGATTATATCTTCCAATGAATTTTTGCCCACCTGTTAGATAGAATGTGTTGTTTATTTTATTGAGGTAGCCGCCAGTAACGGCAAACATTGTATCTGTTATCTGCCGAAAATTTGATGTAATGGATGTACCATTGATAACTGCATTTATAACATCGGGAACTTTAATGGCGCTAAGATTTGGGTATGTAATATGGTCAGCTGAAGTGTTGCTATATCCATAACCGCCTAACAAGTATAAATAATCTCCCTCTTGAAAAAATTCCATATTGGTTGAACTTAATTGTTCTTGCAAACCAATTGGAAGTGATGATAATGGAGCGGACCATTTTTGTTGTGCAACTGGGTCAACAACTATTAATTGATTGTTATGTCCTGCTAAATCAAAAGCAGCAAACGGCTGTCTGCGATGAAGTCCGTCAAGTCGGCCTCCAATAATTAGCCATTTACCACTATGCTGACCAAAGGCGTAAGCCTGAAGTCCGCCAAGTCCACTGATGTTCATTGGCTCAATTGCAATTTGAAAAGGTGCTGTTTGCGAGTTTAAATTACTTGTAAAAAGTAATATAATAGCTAATACTATATAATTAAGTGATTTTGTCATGCCTGTTTTAGTTAGTAAGTTTTCAAGTAAGGCAACTGGTAACACTTTTTAGTTGCGTTAACAAGCCGTTTTTTTCTGTTGCTTCGGGGTAACCGAGTGATAAAAGCATTTGCGTTAATTGTTCTCTGTTAACCATTTCATTATGATTGACTGAAACATTATTTGTTATCAAATCAACTTCTACTTTTTCAACTCCAGTAATAGAAGTTAGTTTTTTAGTTATAGTGTTTACACAACCACTACAACTTAAATTCGCTATTGTAATATTTTCTGTTTTCATTTTATTGTGTTTTAGATTTTTCTTTGTGGAACATATTGAAAAATAAACCGCCCATCATAGCACCGTACAAAGTGCTATTAATTGGTTTTGATGTGATGGCGCATGTTCCGCTTGCACAACCCACAAAATGGTAGTAGAGATAACCGCCAATTGCTCCTGCAACCATGCCTATGATGTTTAGTTTATATTTTATGATGAAATTCATTTTTGAAATTGATTTACAGCTTCACTTAAGTCATAAACTTGCGAAGTTCCGTTTAGTTTAGATTTAATAATGCTGCTACCTGCTGCACTTCTGTAACCACCTGCACAATTTACTACAATAGGTTTATGAAATGGAATCTCGTTAGTTCGTTCTCTCAATTCATGCAAAGGAATATGTATCGCATTCGTAAATATTTTGTTGTTTTTTACTTCTGAATGGCTGCTCACGAAATCGGCGTGTGGATGAGTTTCAATTACAGTTGTAATTTTCGAATTGTGTTGTTTTGCAAATTCGTAATAAGGCTGTGGATTTCTTGCCGGGTCAATCAATGCTACTTCTCCATTGCTTTCAATTGCATAAGAGTAATGAGATAAATTTTTATCTTCAAATTGTTTGATTTCCAATTTTCTTTATTTTATGATGCAAAGTTCGGCTGATACTTTTTGCTGCACAGCCACTTTTGTTACACTATACAAAATATTTTCGAAACCACATTTTATTCATTAATAATTGTCAATTATTAATTCTTAATTAAATATTTGTAATTCCTCCCGAAACAATAAACTTCATTATTTCGTCACTTGGACCATTAATTGGTTGAATTAAATCGTTTTTTACAATAATTAAATTCCCCGAAAAATTATAACTATGCGGTAAATACACTGCCGACATACCTTCTTCTATTCCTAAATTTTTTAAATCCTTTTGAGTAACAAAACCTAATTTGTATATTCCGGAGTCCTTACTCAAACTAACCAAAACCGGCTTAGAAAATCGTTTTTCCTTTCCAACAAATGCAGATAATAAATCTCTAACAGAAGTGTAAATTACTTTTATTAATGGTATTTTTTCTAATATCCTATCGAAAAAATTTAATAGCGTATTTTGTAAAAATGTAGAACCAATAAATCCTAAGAAAACTAATGCTGCAACAATAATCAAAATACTCAACCCTGGGATTGTCGTGGGCAATAAGTTATCTAAAAAATTAAAAACAAAAATAACTACCCAAATGGTTGTCCCAATTGGCACGGCAAGAATTAATCCACCTAAGAAATAATTAGTAAACTTTTTAAAAATCCATTTTAAATATTTCATTTATATACCGAGTTCCTTTCTTTTATTTTTTGTAATACTGTTTAATATTAATTCGTAAGAATGCTGAATTAGTTCTTTTAGCAATTTAACTGGAATCTGGTCAAAATAAACAGTGTTCCAATGTGCTTTATTCATATGATATCCAGGAATTATTCCCGAATATTCCTCCCTTAATTCAATGGCTCTTTCGGGCTCACATTTTAAATTTAATGTTTCTGCTTTTTCTAAATCTATCAAAGTAAATATCTTCCCTCCCACTCTAACTGCTAAAACGCCTTCTCCAAATGGCATATCCTCAGTAGTATGCGGCATACTTAGGCAAATTTCCCTTACTTCTTCTACGTTCATTTTCCGTATTTTAAAGGTAGTACTTTAGAATTTTTCACTTCCGAAATTATCAACATGGTTTGCAAATGACCAATTTCTTCCATTTTACTAAATGTGTTCGCTATCAATTTCTCAAAAGCAGGAATGTCTTGTACCATCACTTTTAACAAATAGTCAGCATTGCCAGTTATTTGATAGCATTCCATTATTTCAGGAATTTGATTCACCTTGTCTTTGAATTTATTTATTACATTTTCTACCTGTCTGCTCAATGTAACTTGAATAAATACGCTCACACCTAATTTTAATTTTGCTTTATTTAGCTTAGCATGATAACTCTCAATAATTTTTAATTTCTCTAATTTCTTAACACGTTCCAGCGTTGGAGCAGGCGATAGCCCTACCTGATTGCTCAACTCAAGATTTGTAATTCTACCTGATTCCTGAATCAATTTCAAGATTTTATAATCAATCTCGTCTAACTTTTCTGTGGCTGCACTCATGTGGTAAATGTATCAAATGAATAACTTCCCTGCAATGCCATCTGCATTTAACCAAGCATTTGTAGGAAGAATAAATGCACTATCCGTTTCTATCATCTTTTTCATTTCTCTATATACAAGCGATTTTTGTTGGAAATGCTGCACATACTTTTTTCCTAATTTAATGAGTTCTACTTTCTGAACGCCCCATTTGGTGCGCAATCCTGTTAAAACTAGCTCATTAAATCTAATGTCTGTATTTATTTCCTCCAATTCCATTTCTGGTATTTGCGCTTCTACAGCACGTATGTATTTGGTATTGTTTGGAACATTTACACTTCTTGAAATACCATTGAATGAATGCGCTGATGGACCAATTCCCAAATAACTTGCGCCTTTCCAATAAGCTGAATTGTGTTGGGCAATGCCGCCTTCTTTTGCAAGATTAGAAATTTCGTAATGCTCAAAACCATTTTCTAATGCCCAATTTTGCAAAATCTCAAACTGGTCGGCACTTTGGTCCTCGCTAATGGCTTCCATTTTTCCTTTTTCAATCGCCTTTGCCAAAGGAGTTTTCGGTTCCACAGTTAGACTATAACATGATAAATGGTCAATTGGTAATTTCTTTGTTGTGTTGAGTTGATTTACCCATTCATGATTTGTTAATCCTTGAATTCCATAAATTAAATCGATGCTTATATGAGAAAAACCTGCATTTTCTGCAAAGCCCAAACAATCGAAAGCTTGTTTTATCGAATGTGCGCGGTTCATAGATTTTAAATCTTGCTCCCTAAAACTCTGAATTCCTATGCTCAATCTATTTACCCCAAGACTTTTGAGGCCTTTTAGGTATTCCAAAGTAAGATCATCGGGATTGGCTTCAAAAGTTACTTCAATACCTTCATTTACATTAAAGTTGTTGTAAATGGAATTGAATATCAATTCTACCTCAACTAATGTTAATTGAGAAGGTGTTCCTCCTCCAAAATAAACAGAAGTAATGGGTGTATTTAAATAATCTTTTCTAATGGAAAGCTCGTTCACAATTGCTTTTACTAATTGCGACTTGTAAATTGTAGAAGTACTAAAATGGAAATCGCAGTAATTACAAGCTTGTTTGCAAAAAGGAATATGTAAGTAAAGCAATGCGTTATTTTTAATGCAAAGGTGCTGTAAAATTAGGTCTTTTGCTTTTTCTTTTTTGCTGCAGGAAATAGAATGTTATTCAAGATAAGTCTGTAACCAGGAGAATTTGGATGCAACGCCAAATCTGTAGGCGGATCTCCTACTTTATGCTCATAATCCTCCGGGTCGTGACCTCCATAAAATGTCCAGGTGCCTTTACCAAATTCACCATGAATGTAACGTGCCTCATTGGCGGCTTTATTCTCGCCCATTATCAACACATTCGATTTGATGTATGGCTTCAAAAAGGCAGTAGTTTGCCCCATAAAACCTTTGATAATACGCTCATGATTTTGACACAACATGGTTGGCACAGGGTCCCATTTTGCAGAAAATTCAAACAATCCGAAATAGTCTTCTTTTTCAGGAATTCGCCTTGATTGAGTAGCATCAATGTTAGAAAACTCATATTCCATAGGATTGGCGCTCAATGTAAAATTTTCGAAGGCGAAACAATTATTAAAATTTACTTTGCTCTGCATGGCAGGATCAGCTGGGTCTCCATCAAACATCGATTCACAAATATCTACTCCATCTGCACCCAATGCAATATCATAACTATCTGTTGCAGAACACATGGCGAAAGTAAATCCTCCTCCTGCTGTAAAATCTCGAATCTTTTTTGAAACAGCCAATTTCAATTCAGAAACCTTATTAAATCCTAATTTACTTGCCAGAGCTTCTGCGCTTTTCTGATTATCGATGTACCATTTTACATTTTTGTAAGCTGCCCAAAATCGACCATATTGACCTGTAAAATCCTCATGGTGTAAATGCAACCAATCGTACAATGGTAACTTGTCTGACATGATTTCTTCATCATAAACCACATCGTAAGGAATTTCCGCGCAGGTAAGCGCGAGCGTTACGGCATCGTCCCAAGGTTGCTTGTCTTTTGGAGAATACACTGCCACTTTTGGTGCTTTTTCCAATTTCACGGCATCCATATTTACTTCAGGACTAGCAACCTCAGCTAAAATTGCATTCGCCTGAGCATCAGCAATTACATTATAGGATACACCTCTTATAACACACTCACTTTCAAGCGATTTGGTATGCGCACTCATAAAACTTCCGCCTCTATAATTGACCAACCAATACATATCAACTTCTTGTTTCAATAACCAATAAGCTACTCCATAGGCTTTCAAATGATTCTTTTGCCCTTCATCCATATTAATTAATATGGAAGCAGCATTCGTCTTTTGAATAAAGATGGAAAATAAACAAGCTGCAATTAAAAAGATTTTTTTCATAACACTGCCTCTTTTAACGATAACAATTTGAATTAGTTGTGTTATTCAAAGGTAAATATTTAGAATGGTACATCTTCAACATTCTTAGGGAATCCGCCAAAACTCTCATTCATTTTAGAGCCTACAGTCATCGTTGAAGAATTTTCATCGAAAGAAGTATTTGGTTTCAATCCAGCCCCAGCCGAGTAAGCCGGAGTTTCTTCTAAATCGCCAAATTTAGCCAGATTGTTAATATATTTCAACGGCACAACACCTAAAGCCCCATTTCTGTGCTTTGCAATATGAACCTCAGCATAATTGGCAGTGCTTTGTCCATCTTCTGTTTCAGTAAGATTATAGTATTCAGGACGGTAAATAAACATTACCATATCTGCATCTTGCTCAATTGCACCAGATTCACGTAAATCAGAAAGTTGTGGAATTTTAGGGCCTCCACGTTGTTCTACATTTCTACTTAACTGAGACAGCGCAATTACAGGAATTTCCAATTCTTTGGCAATGCCTTTTAAAGCTCTTGAGATTTGAGAAATTTCTTGTTCACGGTTTCCTCCTTTACTGCCATCAACTCCGGCTGTCATCAATTGAAGGTAATCTATGATTATCATTTCAATTCCGTGATTTGCCTTTAATCTTCTTGCTTTTGCACGCAATTCGAAAATATTCAAACCGGGTGTATCATCAATAAAAATAGGAGCTTCGGTTAGCTCACGAATTTTTGTATCTAATTGATGCCATTCGTGATTTTCTAGATTCCCTTTTCTTAGTTTATCGCTATTTAGCTCAGTTTCACCTGAAATCAAACGCATTACTAATTGCACACTCGACATCTCTAATGAAAATACAGCCACTGGTTTTTTAAAGTCGACTGCAGCGTTTCTGGCGAGCGACAAAACGAAGGCTGTTTTACCCATACCAGGCCTAGCTGCTAAAATTACCAAATCCGATTTTTGCCAACCAGCGGTAATTCTATCTAACTTCATAAAACCTGAAGGCACTCCGCTCAAGCCGTCTTGCTGTTGACCAGCTTTTTCAATTTGTTTTTTTGCTTCCATAATGAGCTCACTCATCTTGGAAAAATTTTTCTTGATGTTTCCTTCAGCTACAGCAAAAAGATTCTTCTCTGCCTTGTCTAGCAATTCTAAAGCATCTGTGCTCTCTTCGTAAGCATCTTTTATAATCTCAGTAGAAACTTTAATGAGTTCTCTCTGAATTTGCTTCTGGTTGAGAATGCGTGTATGAAATTCAATGTTTGCAGTAGAAGCTACTCTATTCGTTAGAGATGTTACATAAGAAACCCCACCAACTAGGTCGAGCTCTCCGCGTTTTTTAAGTTCCTGAACTACAGTTAAAATATCTACAGGTTTTGAGTCTCTAAACAATTGGAAAATGGCTCCAAATATTTTTTGATGTTCTAATCTGTAAAACGTATCTTCTTTAAGTGAGTCAATCACATTGGCCAACGAATCTCTATCGAGCATTAAAGCTCCTAAAACAGCCTCTTCAATCTCGATGGCTTGAGGAGGCAATTTTCCGATTGCAGCGTCGTAAACATTAGTATTTACGCCAATTGTAGTTCTTTTTTTGTTTTGGGTAGAGGGATTATAATTATTTTCCATAAGGGGGCTACAAATATAAATCAGAGTGAGGCCTTACCTTCTTTTTAACCCAAAAACTATGTACTTAAACCTGTGCTATTTAAAAATTTGACCTTAAAAACTTATGAACAGGCTTACCAATCGTCCTTCTTTTTTACTGGCTCTGTTTCTATTGCTTTTTCTAAACTTTTAACCAATTCTTTTATAAAATCATCAGTTTGTTTTAAGTACAAAGCAAAGTTAGGGTCGTAATTAGTAGCTTTATTATCCATCCAACGCTCTAAAGGGTAGTATGAATTTTGTTGCCAGCTAAAATTTGTAATTTCATACTTGAACTTCCCATCTTTACTGAAAATCTTATACTTATAGTTTACCAAACCAGCATCTACCATTGGAGCTGGTTGCTTCTTCGAATTTGGTTCTGGTCTACTTATCTTAAAACGATATCCACCTTCGATAACGCGTGCTTCAGCATCAGCTTTTTTTACAGCATCTATTGGATTTTTGAAAAATACTTTTGTCCATCGAAGCGCCCTATTATACAAAGTGTCTTTATTCATCCCTGGCTCTTCCACAACATCAGTGTAGGTAATCAAATTTGTAACCTCATCTATTGGCATTTTTGGAGTTTGAACTGCTGCTTGCTGAGCATATATTGTTGAAATTCCAATAATAGAAAAGAAGATTAAGTTTAAAATCGTTGCTTTCATTATAAATTTTAGTAAAATGTAAAAATACGTAGCTATAAACGCTAGCGTTACAAGTTATTTTAAATTTATTCAGTGAGTTTTTAACATTCTATTTTACAACTTTTCCAATAACACTTCCACTAGGTATAATAGCTCCTTTTTTTACTACTACAATTCCTTCCACAATGCAATATGACTCTGTTTCAATATTTGCAAGACTTGAATCTCCCATTATAGTTACATTGTCACCAATTCTGCAGTCTTTATCGAGAATTGCTTGTTCAATATGACAACCTTTACCAACCCCCATTGCTACATCATCTTTGTGTAAAATAATTTCCTCAAGTGTTTGGTAAAAATCATTCCCCATTAAAATACAATTTTTGATTACAGTTTTCTCACCAATTCTCGACCTAATACCTATTACTGATTTATCAATGCTTTTTGCATGAACAATGCAACCTTCTGCAACTATTGACTTACTTAGTTTTGTTCCAAAAAACTTTGAAGGTGCCAATGCCCTTGCTCTAGAATAAACACGGTTTTGGTTGTCGAACAAGTTGAATCTTGGCAAATTATCGCACAACTCAAGATTTGCCTCATAAAAAGAACGAATATTTCCAATGTCTGTCCAATAATCATCAAACTGATAAGAAGCAACACTGTATCCACCTTTAATTGCAGCAGGAATAATGCCTTTACCAAAGTCCGTAGCATCAGGATTATCAGCAAACAATTTCTTTAATGCTTCTTTCTTGAAAATGTAAATCCCCATTGAAGCCAAATACTGCTTACCCTTTTTCTTTAAAGCAGCAGGAACGGGCGATGTCCATTGTGACAATATTTCTTTTGCAGGTTTTTCAATAAAAGATTCGATGTACGATTTTTTATTCACCTTCATAATGCCAAAATCTGGCGCATCTCGGTCATCAACAGGAATGGTTGCAATGGTTAAATCTGCTTTTTGGTCAATATGGAAATCTGCCATTAATTTGAAATCCATTTGGTACAGCTGATCACCGCTTAGCACCAACACATAATCAAAATCGTGAGGTGCCAAATGGTGCATGCTCTGGCGCACTGCATCTGCTGTTCCTTGAAACCATTTGTCGCTGTTTGGCGTTTGCTCTGCTGCAAGAATATCCACAAATCCACTTCCAAAATTATCGAAACTGTAAGTGTTTTTAATATGTCTGTTCAGTGAAGCAGAATTAAACTGAGTCAAAACAAACATTCTTTTAACTCCTGAATTAATGCAATTAGAAATTGGAATATCAATCAATCGATATTTTCCTCCTATCGGAACCGCAGGCTTAGATCTGCTTAAAGTTAATGGATACAACCTACTTCCTTGTCCTCCGCCCAAAATCAAACAAACCATTTTAATCATTCCTGCCATAACTTTTAATTTTTTAAGGTTATTTTATTGTAAATATCAGCATATTTCTGAGCAGATTTAGCCCAGCTGTAATCTAAATCTATTATTTTTTCTCTTAGTTCCCAAAGCAACTCTTTTCGTTCATACAACAATGCTGCTCTTTTAAAACCACCCACCAAAGCATCCATAGAAAAATCATCGAACCTTAATCCTGTTCCGTTGCCAGAACTGATATCAATTACCGTATCTGCAAGACCTCCAGTAGTTCTAACAATAGGAATTGTACCATACCTGAAAGCATACAATTGATTTAATCCACAAGGTTCTACACGAGAAGGCATCATTAAAAAATCGCTTCCTGCATAGAGTTGATGAGATAATGCTTCGTTGTATTCTATTGATGTGTCAAAGAAAGAAACGAATTGATCTTTCATTTTCAAAAAAGCATTTTTCAAAGCAGGATCGCCAGTACCTAAAACAACAAAAGACGCCCTGCCACCGTCGTACAAGAATTTTGCAATTGCATCTGGAATTAAATCTGCTCCTTTTTCATTTACCAATCTTCCAATAAAAGTAATCAATGGTAAATCTTGTCGCACATTAAAACGTTGCATCAAAACATTTTTATTCTCCCTTTTAAATTCATTAATGTCTTCGTTCATCCTGAAAGATATTAAAGGATCAGATTCCGGATTCCAAACATCTGTATCAATTCCATTTATAATACCTGAGGCCTTTCCCATTTCATTTCGAATCAACCACTCCAATCCATTTGCTGACTGCAGAAGCTCCATTAAATAACCAGGAGAAACTGTGGTGAGTTGCCAACAGCATTTTATTCCACAGGCCAAAGGATTTATTGTATTTCCCCACTCCAGCAATCCACTTGTACTGGCGTCGTACCAAGGCAATAAATATGCTTTAGACCATGAAAAGGCCCCATGATACATGCCATTGTGAATCGTAAAAACTGTTGGGATGTGTGCTAAATTTCTATATTCAGGACAGTGCTTCACCATAAATGGAATCAAACCTGTATGGTGATCATGGCAGTGCAAAACATCAACAAATCGAGGTAATTGCTGCACAAATTGCAAAACAGCTTGCTGAAAAACGATGTATCTTTCTTTTTCATCAGAATAACCATAACTGGTTTGAGCATCCACATAAATTCCTTCTCGGTCAAACAAACCAGGAATATCTACAGATAGTAACTCAAAACCTAAATCTTCACCTATATTTCTATGAATGTAGAATGGTACTTGAACACCAGCCATACGCACCATTCCGCTATAAACATGTTCCCACGGTTGTTGAACTATCCATTTCTGCCGATACTTGGGCATTATCACTGCAGTGTCTATTCCTGCCTGATTGAGGTATTTTGGCAAAGCGCCTGCAACATCTCCAAGCCCTCCAGCTTTAGCTGCTGGATAACACTCCGCACTTACATGTAGAACTTTCATTAATAAAATCTGAGTCTGTAAATCTAAAAACAATTTCAAAACAATAACAAACAACCTTGCTTTAATAACTGATTTTTAAAAAGCCTATAAAATTTAACTCTCATTAAAATTTATTTTAAGCAAATATCAAAACTTTGCTGCTTTATAATATTTACTCCCCATTCTAATAAAATAAATCCCATTTGCAAAAGCTGATAAATTGAAGCTTAATTGGGGAGCATTAATTTTTTGTTTAAATATTAAATTCCCTCCACTTCCAAATATTTCGATTTCTCCTAAATTATTTTCGGCCGAAATATGTATTAAATCTTTTGCGGGATTTGGAAACAATTTGATTGTTTCATCTGTGCCATTATTCTCTATTCCAGTTGAAATATTAACGGTATCTAAAGCAAGTATTTCACCTAAAGTTAATGACCTGTTGTATAAATAGATATCATCTATTTTCCCTTTAAATCCTTGGCTTAAAAAATCTGAGCTTCCAACCTCAAATTTCTCTGAAGAAACATTATAAATTAAACTGGTTGTTAGGTAAGTCTCTGCATTGCTTGCCTTTGCAACGCCATTTACAAATAAGCCAATAACGGGCTCCCCAAAATTTCCATCATAAGAAAGTGTAAATGTGTTCCAATCTAATGCTCCAGCTTTCCAATCGGGAAGATTTCCATTGGCAGTGTTTCTTAAAATTACACTTGTTTCTAAAAACCCATTTGAACCTGAAATAGAATTATTATTAAAAACACCACTTTTTAAGATTAAGACATTGTTTAATCCTCCTTTTGAAATACGTAAATAGTTCTTACCATTATTTACCAAATTAATATCGGTATTTAATGCTAAATTATTTAACCATGCTGAATCTAATTGAACCCTGCAGGAGAGTGTAATTTGTCTATTTTCAGCCCCTACTAGTAAACTGGCATTATTAATAAATTCAAAATTGATTTTCTGATTTTCATTGAACGCTGCAGCGTTATTCTCTATTCCATTTCTATCTGTGGTTAAACTTGCAGTATTTTCTGAAATTACGGCTGGAGTTGCAGAAACATCATTAAAGTTACCTCCAAACTGTAAACCTAATACTAAATCTGAAAAAGGTATTTGTGCAATTGAGTGGAAACAATAAGCAAAACTTAATAACACAAAACTTAATTTTTTCATTGTATATTTTATCTTAATGCAGCAAATGTAAATAATACTAAGCATTATAGAGAATATGATTTAATTCAAGTTAAAACCCAATAATAAGTTTAACAGAAATATTGAAAAATGGTATTTTCATATAACTATGTTTCTTACCTTTGAAGCCGATGAAAATCACTTTCGCTTTTCTTTTAAGTTTAGTTCTACTTTTCCCAACCATAACGAAGGCATGGCTGTTAGCTGACTTTATGGTTCATCAAAAAGAAATCGCCGAAAAATTATGCGAAAATAAGGACAAGCCGAAGCTTCAATGCAATGGTAAATGTCAAATGATGAAATCGCTCAAAAAAGCAGAAGAACCGCAACCTTGGAAATTCCAACATGGATTTTCTGCCGTAAAAGAGGTAAAGCAAATGTTATCAACTAACTTTTCTTTTGAGGCAATTTCGCCAACGGAATCTCCTTCTAAGTTGAATCATTTTTATTTTGCAGTTTATCCCAAGACATTAATAAAACCTGCCATCAAACCACCTTGTGCCTAATTTGAAATCCTAGATATTTATTAACGGTCATTTTCTTGGCCTCAATTTCAAATTAAATTTTTTAAGCACAATCATGAAAAAGATTCAATTCATATTGACCTTATCTATAGGTCTTTCATTAACTATTTTATCATCTTGTAAAAAAGACGACCCAACACCTATCACTCCAATAATTCCTGCACCAACAAGTGGAACAGTTGAGCTACGTTTAGAACATATTTTTGGTGCTGAAGATGTTGCTTTTTCACTCAATTCTGCTGATTACTATGTAACTGCGCTAGGGGATAGCGTAAAATTTACCACTTTTAAATATTATGTAAGCAACATTGAATTATTAAAATCTGATGGCTCTTCTTACAAACAACCAGAAAGCTATTTCTTGGTAGATGCGTCAAATGCTACATCCACAAAACTTTCAATTCCTAATGTTCCTCCTGCAGACTACACTGGAGTTCGTTTTTTACTTGGGGTAGATAGCACACGCAACGTTTCTGGAGCGCAAGAAGGTGCTTTAAGTCCTGCTAATGGTATGTTTTGGACTTGGAATTCGGGCTATATATTCAACAAAGCAGAAGGTAATTCTCCACAAATTACAGGCATGGGAAATAGCTTTACTTTGCATGTAGGTGGTTTTACAGGAGCCAATAAAGCGCTGCAAACTAAAACAATCAGTTTTAACGGCGGAAAACTAACTGTAAATGGAACTCGCGAAGCAGAAATACACCTTGCAGTTGATGTAAAAGAGTATTTTTCAGCCGAAAATCCAATTCAACTTGCTTCTACCAACATGGCAATGATGCCAACAGCAACCACAAGAAAAATTTCTGAAAATTACAGAAACATGTTTGCTTTCGAACATTTGCATAACGGTAATTAATGTTTCCTAATTATTTAAGGGTAAAAGCGCTTTTCCTTTTGATGAGTGTTTTTACCCCTCCTTTGCTCGCATGCGATGTATGCAGCGGTGGAGGAGTTGTTAATTTTATGGGTATCTTACCGCAATTTCAAAGTAACTTTGCGGGTTTGCGTGTTCAACACAGGGCGTTCAATAATTCCCAACTCAATAGCACAGACTATTTCAATAGCATAGACCTTTGGGCAAGATATAATCCAAATAAGAACTGGCAACTATTTGCATTTTTTCCATATCAAATAAACCAGCGTAAAATCAATAACGCCAGCACTCCTGTGCAAGGTTTAGGCGATGCAACTTTTATGGCTGGGTATTTTCTTTTTAACAATAGCGACAGTGCAAACAGTAAAATTAAATGCACCTGGATGCTTGGTGCTGGAGCTCAATTGCCAATAGGTAATACCAAAGCAACCACTTGGCTTGGCCTTCCTGCAGATGCTGTATTACAACCAGGAACTGGCGCTATTGGTGCAAATGTATTTTCAACTTTTACATTTCGTTTTAAAAAGTTTGGTTTTGCAGCAGATGCCCAATTTAGAACCATGAGCACAAATAACGCTGGTTATCAATTTGGAAAAAGAATAAACACCTCCTTGCGAATTTTTAGAACATTCGCTTATAAAAATTCTAACTTCATTCCTCAGTTTATCGGCACTTTCGAAACCAGTAATAAGGATATGAGTCGTGGTGTTCAGGTAAACGAAAGTGGCGGCAATTCAGCATTTATTGGTCCTGGTTGCGATATTTTTAACCGCAATATTGCCATTGGTTTTAACGTATTACAAAGTCTTGAACTACAGCAGAAAAGCATTGTATCTGCAACTGGTTTACGTATAATGGTTTCAGTAACTAAAACGTTCTAAAATTTTGTAAAGTAATTCTTAAGCTTCGTTTTGCTCAACCGAAATCATTTTCCATGCTGCAGGTAAATTATTGATAATATCACTTGCATTCATAGCTATTTTGCCCATTTCAGCAGCTGCAAAGTCGCCGGCCAAACCATGCACAAAAACTCCCAATCGCGCAGCATTTAAATCAGAAAGTCTTTGTGCCAGCAAAGCTGTAATAATACCACTCAATACATCACCACTTCCGCCCTTGGCCATGCCATTGTTTCCCGTACTATTAAAATAAACTTCACCAGATGGACTACAAACTGCAGTAAATGCTCCTTTCAACACCACAACTGCGCTTGTTTTCATACTCAATTTCCTTGCATTTTCCAGTCTTTCAAATCCAGTGTTGGCTTTGCCGCATAATCGGTCTAATTCTCCAGGATGTGGCGTTAACACAGTATTACTTGGCAGAAACGAAAGCCATGTTGGGTTTTCAGCCAAAATATTCAATCCATCGGCATCTATCAATAAATTTCCATTTACAATTTGTATCAGGTTCTTCAACAGTTTTGCTGTTTCCTCGTGTTTGCCAGCACCTGGACCAAAACCAATGGCCGAAAAATGTTCTGCGTTAAAACTTCCGCTCACATGCCATTCAGCTTCCGAATCAAAAACCATCGCTTCCGGAACTGCTGTTTGTAAAATGGCATTTCCTCCTGCAGGAATATATAAACTGCATAAACCAGTTCCGCTGCGTAAACAAGCCATGGCAGCCAATACCATTGCGCCCATTTTCCCTTTCATTCCACCAGCCAATAGCGCGTGTCCATTGCTGCCTTTATGCGCAAATACTGGTTTGTGAGGTAAAACTCCTTGTAAATCGCTTTGCAAAGTATAAATAAAAGTACCAATACCAGCAGTTTTGTTTGCATTCAACTCATTCACCTTCAAGCCAATATCCAGCACATGCCACTCACCTACCCATTTCTCACTTTCTTCAAAAAAATACATCAACCTTGGTGCATGAAAACACAAAGTAACAGATGCTTCCAGCGCTGTAGCTTTATCAGGCATTGGTGCATCCGCAAAAAATCCACTCGGCGTATCTATCGCAACTTTAAAATTCGGAAACTTATTTATTGCTTCAATAATTCCAGCTATTTCCTTTTCCAATGGCCTGTTTAGCCCTGTTCCAAATAAGGTATCCACAAGTATATCTTTGCTCGAAATTGCGGTTAAACTTTCTTCATTCAATGTTTTAAATTCAGCTCCTGTAAGCAAAAACTCTTTCCGCTTCAATGCATTATCCCCACTTAATTGCTCACCTGCTAAGGCAAAAACTTCGACATTTCTTCCCGCTTCTTTCAGCAAACGTGCAATCACCCAACCATCACCACCATTATTTCCTGTGCCACACAAAACCGCAAAGGTCCTATCAGCGGGCAAATGCAGTTGTAACCACTCAAAACATTTCTTTGCAGCACGTTCCATCAAATTGGCCGATGAAATTCCTACAGCTTCAATTGTAAATAAGTCTGCAGCACGCAGCTCTTCGGATGTTAATATTTGCATACCACAAAAGTAAACTAATTTTTGGGCGCTGCCCGTTGGGCCCGTGCTATCAGCAGTAGTCCCTGCGGGCGCTACTTGCCTCTATCACTAGCGCTGCAGCAGTAACAAGCAGAAACTTTGTTATTTTCATGTATCCTTGTAGTTATATTTGTCAAGCAGATTACCCCTATGAAACATATCATTAAAAAACTACTTCTTGGTACACCAAATGCAGATGCCAAATTGGAAGTGGGAGCTATCCAAAAACGTATTCAGAACATCAAAGCCATTTGGAACAACGACCACCAAGATGATGTAGGTATAGAAAAAGTATTTCGCTTGTTTTTAGCATCCTCACAATTTCTTTTTCCAGGCATTTACATCAAACATTTTGCAGGGAAACAAGGCAGCCAGATTCAAGACCTTATCATGGATTTTTACATTTCTTTAAAAGTAATGTTTCCTGTTTTCCTGCTATATTCTCATAACAACCAAAATCACATACTCATTGGACTTATTATTTGGTTTCTCATCGAAACAATACTATATGTTCCCACACTCATTTTTGCTTCCGACATCATAGCCCGCCCAAGCTCATACCGACGTTCTATGTTGTTGCTTCTTTTTAATTATTTCGAAATTGCATTTTCATTTGGAGTGCTCTACACACAAGGAAATTACCTCAACAAAGCATTCGAGAATTGGTACGACTCCATTTACTTTAGCTTTATTACTTTCGGTTCTATTGGCTTTGGCGACTATTATCCAGTTACAGGAATAGGGAAATCATTAGTATGCTTGCAATCGGTTATTTTCTTAGCATTTGTGGTATTGTTCCTTAATTTTTTCTCAAACAAAGTAGAAAGCAGAGGATATTTTGATGAGAATAACCATAAATAATCTAACTGAATAATATCATATTCATTGGGTTGATATTTTAAATTGTAAAACAAAACATCATATTATCATCGAGTGAAATAATTTCATTGTTTAACCCAAATTCATTGGGTAATATTTTGGGTTAAAATCCAATTGGCATTATAGTAAATTTTATAGTTCCATGGGTTAAAACCCATGGCAATTGAAATAGCTAAATTATTCATTCTTCATTATTAGTTATTCATTACATTCTTCCCTCTAAAATCCTTACATTTGCCGTATTGCATGAATATTTATGGATGAAATGCGTCGCCTGGCTACCAAAGAAAAGGCGCTTAATATAAACCTCCACCCAGCTTTTTATGGCTCTTTTGCCGAGATTGGTGCAGGACAAGAAACGGCTGCTCAATTTTTTAAATCAGGAGGCGCTTCGGGCACTGTAGCTAAAACTATGTCGGCATACGATATGAGTTTTTCAGACGCTATTTATGGAGAATCAGACAGATATGTGAGCGAAGAGCGCCTTAAAAGAATGCTCGAAAAAGAATATGGTCTCTTGGGTAAGCGATTGGCATCTCGAGAACAAACAACGAATTTTTTCGCTTTTGCCAACACGGTTGAAACCACCAACTTTCGCAAAACTAACCAAGGGCATGGGTGGTTGGGCGTGAAGTTTCAACTTTCTCCATTAACAGAACCTAACGAATGTGTAATTCATTTGGTTCTTAACGACCAAGAAAGTAATTGGCAACAAAGAGCAATAGGAATGATTGGTGTAAACCTATTATACGGTTGTTTTTTCTTAAGCAATCAACCCGATTTGTTTGTTTCTTCTTTGCTGGACGGAATTGTTAGCGGAACAGTGGAAATAGATATGTTTAGAATTAGTGGGCCTGATTTTATAAATGTTGACAACCGTTTGATGAGCTTAAAATTGGTGAAAAATGGGCTTACCAAAACTGCCATGTTTGGTCCTGATAGCGTTGTTTTGCAGCCCTCAGAAGCTTTGTATAAGAAAAATGCATTGGTGATGTCGGGGCGTTTCCGACCATTTACAAAAGTGCATGAAGACATGCTGACTACAGCCACCACAGATTTTACTGAAGAATTGGGAGGCGACATTAGCAAAATGATAATTATCAGCGAATTGTCTTTAAATTCTTTGATAGATACCAATGGAAATATTCACGACGAAGATTTTATAGACCGAGTAAATATTCTTAGCTCTTTGGGACATACGGTTATGATTACCAACTTTCTCGATTACTGGTATTTGGTGCCCTATTTGAGCAAAGCAACACGCAATCAATTGGTTGGTTTTGTGCTGAGTGTGCGAAATATTGAACGTATCTTTAGACCGGAAGAATACAAGAATTTACGTGGAGGTTTGCTAGAAGCATTTAGTTTGCTTTTTGGCACCAATGTGAAGGCTTATGCTTATCCTGCCTATAGAAATAATAGCGATGAATTGATTACAAGCGCTAATTTAAATTTCGATCCTGCTTACAAAGGATTATTGCAATTTCTATTAGACAACAATATTTTAGAAGACATTAGAGACGCCAACCTTGATTTGTTGCATATTAACGCTGACGAAGTGTTGAACGACATTAAAAATGGAACTAATAATTGGGAAGATAAAGTTCCAAAAAAAGTTGCAACTTTAATAAAAGAGAATTGTTTATTCGATTACCCTTGCGCACCCAACAATTAACCATCAATAATTAAAATGTAAATGAGTTTTGAACAATTTGGATTTTCTCCGCAACTTTTAGAAGGGCTTGATGCCATGAATTTCAAGGTGCCAACACCAATTCAAGAGCAGGCAATACCCGAAATAATGGCCGGAAGAGACCTTATTGCAAGTGCTCAAACTGGAACTGGAAAAACTGCGGCTTTTTTGTTACCAATCTTAGAAAAGACTTTAAGAGATAAACCCTCGCATATTGATACATTAATTATTGTTCCTACTCGAGAATTGGGGCAGCAAATTGACCAACAACTAGGCGGTTTTTCCTACTTTATTGATATTAGTTCAATGGCTGTATATGGCGGAGGAGATGGAATTGGTTTCGAGCAACAGAAAAAAGCGTTGACACAAGGCGTAGAAATACTTATTGCTACACCAGGTAAACTACTTTCTCATTTAAACATGGGTTATGTCGATATGAAACACCTGCGCCATTTGGTGCTCGACGAAGTTGACCGTATGCTTGATATGGGCTTTATCGATGATATACAACGTATTTTAAATTATTTACCAGCCTACAAACAAACCTTATTTTTCTCTGCAACTATGCCACCTAAAATCAGGCAATTGGCTGTGAAGTTGTTGAAAAATCCGGTTCAAATTAATATTTCCATTTCTAAGCCAGCCGAAGGAATTAACCAAAGCGCATATTTGGTTTACGATACACAAAAGTTAAACTTATTGCGTCATATTTTTAGCGATGTAAACCTAAAAAGTGCGATACTCTTTGCCGGAACAAAACAAAAGGTGAAGGAAATTGAAAGAGAACTAAAACGCCTTGGGTTAAATGTTGGAGCCATACATTCAGATTTAGAACAACATCAAAGAGATGAAGTACTTTTATCTTTCAGAAATAGAAACTTAACCATCTTAGTAGCTACCGATGTAGTATCAAGGGGTATAGATGTGGCAGGGATTGAATTGGTTGTAAATTACGATGTGCCAGCTGACCCAGAAGATTACGTGCACAGAATTGGACGAACTGCACGAGCAGAAACATTAGGCTTGGCAATTACATTGATTAACGATTTGGATCAACGTAAATTTTGGCGAATAGAACAAATGATAGATAAAGAGGTAACGAAAAATCCATTACCTGCTGGTTTCGAAAAAGGCCCTGATTATACACCAGAAAAAAGAATTGTAGGTGGAAACTTTAAAAAGAAAGGAAAACCTCATTCTAATTCTCCAAAACCAAAGCACGTTAATTCAGCACCTGTAGAAGTAAAAAGACCTTTTAAACATAAAAGTTAATTACAAAAACAAGTTTTAGTTATAAACTTTCAAACATTTGTGTTGATTTTCAAATTATTTTGATTTACTTTTAAAGGTTTTTAAAATAATTGCATCATGACAAAAGCAATTTGGAATGGTATGGTAATCGCTGAAAGTGAGCGAATCATTAAAGTGGAAGGCAAACAATATTTTCCGCATACATCTGTAAAACCAAATTATTTTATCGAAAGTGAGCGACATTCTGATTGCCCCCAAAGGGGAAAGGCAAATTATTACCATGTTGAAGTAAATGGAAAAGTTCATCCTAATGCTGCTTTCTATTTTCCCAATCCAAATCCTCATGCTAAGAAAATTCAAAACTATATAGGTTTTTGCGAAGACATAGAGATTAGTGAGGACTTGTAAAAGTTTCTGAACTTTACATTCTCATAAATCATTTATTTTCCCAAAGTGCTAATCTATCTAAGTGAATCTTCGTTGGGAAAAAATAATGCGCACTTTTCTCGAAAGAATCTGTGTAGTCTGTTACATAAAATTCTAGATTGGGTACTGTTTCATTGTTCAGTATTTTTAGCATACTAAGCTTTTCCTGCACATCACGGGCAACCATTTCAGCAGAATCGAAAACAACTATGCTTCCTTTGTAGAACTCATCAATCTCTTTCCTTATTAACGGATAATGAGTACAAGCTAGAATGATGGCATCAATACCTTTCAATGATTTTTTATCTAAGTATGAATTAATTACAGTTTTAGAAATTTTATTGTTAAAAAAGCCTTCTTCAATCATTGGTGCCAATAATGGTGTTGCCAAAGAAGTTACTTCAATATCAGCATTCAATTTTTTTATCTTTCTAGGGTAAATACCAGAATTTATAGTTCCTCTGGTACCAATTACGCCCACTTTCTTCTTATTAAAAGCTTTTGAAATGGCTTTAGCAGCAGGGTCAATTACATTTGCTACAAGCACTTTACCATCAACATATTGTTTTATTGGTTTATAGGCGTGGGCTGATGCAGTATTGCAAGCTATAACTATTATTTTACAACCTCTCTCTAACAGGTAATCTGTTATTCCTTTTGCATATTGCTCTATCAATTCAGGCGATTTATCTCCGTAAGGTAAATGAGCAGTATCGCCAACATATATTATTGACTCATTTGGCAACAACTTGTGAATTGCTGCGGCTACGGTTAATCCACCTATTCCTGAATCGAAAATACCTATTGGGTTTTGGCTCATGGTACAAGGATAAAAAAAAGCACCCAAATTTGAGTGCTTACTTTATATTATATTATAATTATTTAAATCTGACTAAGGCAAATTTAATTTCTTTTTTACTAAGACAATTACGTTATCGCTTTCTTCCCAAAACAATAAAGAACCTGCAGATGTATCAAAGATATATGTGTATCCATTTTCTTTTGCTACTTGCTCAATTGCTTTTTTCGCTTTTGTAACAATTGGCTCTGTAAATTCTTGTTCTTTTTGCTCCAAAGTAGATTGTGCTTGTTGCTGAAAATTTTGGATTCTTTGACCAAGACCAGCTAATTCATCTTCTTTGTCTTTTAAAACTAATGCTGAAAAAGTAGTTCTACCTTTTTCCAAACCATCTTGTTTTGAACGATATTCTGCCATCATATCCTCCATTTGTTTCTGGATTTCTTTGGTCATAGTATCCATTTTAGCCGCTGCCACTTTTCTTTCTGGCATTAGACTTAACAACTCGGCCGAATTTATGTGACCGAATTTATTGTTTTTTTGTGAAAATGCCGGTGTTACAATAAAGGCGGCGCTGATAAGCAATAAAGCTGCAATTCTCTTCATTCTTTAATTTTATAGTTAATTACTTTTTATTTGGTGTTGGTGTTCCTGAATCTCCTCCAGAGTCATCTGTACTTTTACTGGCTGGAGTAAATCCCAAGTTTTCTAATACCTGATCGCTAATGTCATATTTAGCGTTGGTATACAAAATTGTTAAATCACTTGATTTATCGAATACTGCTCCTAAATTTTTGGTTTGAGCAATTTCTTTAATCGCATTGTATATTTTATCTTGTAAAGGTTTGATAAGTTCTTGACGTTTTTTTAATAAATCTCCGCCTTTTCCAAATCTCTGTTTTTGTAATTCTTTGGCTGTTTTTTCTCTATCTATAATTTCTTCTTCCCTTTTCTTCTTCATATCATCAGTCAAAAGAATTGCTTCAGCTTGAAAATCTTTGTACATTTTATCAATTTCACCAAACTTAGTTTCAATTTCTTTTTGCCATTGTAATGATATTCTATCTAATTGGGATTGTGCAGACTTATATTCTGGCATATTTTCCAGAATGTATTGGGTATCAACATATGCAAATTTCTGTGCTGAAGCTACACTTATTACTACAAAGGAGAGTAAAATAGAACAAACAAATTTCTTCATGGCTGGCTTTTTAAGCGGTGCAAAACTAAACATTTCTTTTAGGATTATTTAATTTGCCCTTGACAAACATCATGCAAATTAATTTTATTCTGAGCAAAGTAATTTAAATGTTTAATAAACAATGATTTACTAATTAAAATTTTGTCCAATAATAAAGTGAAACTGTCCTTTTGGCATCGATGGGTAACCAGGAACATCGTCAAATCTAAAACCGTAATCTAAACCTAAGAGCCCAAACATTGGTAAAAATACACGTACACCAACACCTGCGCTACGTTTTATGTTGAATGGATCGAATTCTTTAAAGTTAGACCATGCATTTCCGCCCTCTAAAAAAGCAAGTCCAAACACGGTTGCGGAAGGATTTAAAGAAATCGGCACTCTTAACTCCATTGTAAAACGGTTATAAATTGGTGCGTCACCAGCTATCATTCCGGCTTGTTGAGAAATGGCTCCGTCGTTGTAGCCCCGCAAGCCAACAATTTCGGCACCTAAGAATTGTGCTCCCCAAGTTAATCCGTTTAGACCAGTTCCTCCATAACGGAATCTTTCAAAAGGAGCAAGACCTTTATTAGCATTGTAAAACCCTAAGAAACCAAAGTTAGCCCTGGTCATTAACACCAGAGGACTTTTCCCTTTTGTAAGTGGTGTAAACCATTGCGCATCAAATTTCCATTTGTGGAATTCTACCCATTTATAACGCTGTTCATTTGTTATTAATTCAGAAGCAGGTGTTCCACTAATAATAGAATATGGTGGAGTTAGCTGCACACTTAAACTAATACTTGAACCAGATTTAGGGAAAATTGGTCCATCAATAGAATTTCTAGATAAAGTAGTAGTTACACTGAAGTTATTTGCGAAACCATTTTTAAGTTCGAAAGCTGTTGAATTCTGCAATTCATAATACTGGAAACTTGCTGTATGTTGTAATGAGAAAAAGTCATCAGGCCATTTTAATCTTCTGCCATATCCTACAATCAATCCTGTATTTTTCGTAATACTTCTGTTTGGGTCTTCTTTAGCAGCGCCATTTCCAAAAATAGAATGATAAGCAGTTACTGTAAGAGAATTTGGTTTTTTACCACCTAACCAAGGTTCTGTAAATGACAAATTATAACTTTGGAATGCTCTACCGGTTGAAGAAGCATTGATAGAAAAACGTTGACCATCGCCTGAAGGAAGTGGTCTCCATGCATTTTTCTTAAAAACTCTTTTGGCGCTAAAATTATTAAATGACAAACCTAAGTTTCCAATAAGCCTTCCAGCTCCCCAACCACCTGATAATTGTAATTGGTCTGATGGTTTTTCTTCTACCTTATATTCAATATCTACAGTTCCATCTGCTGGATTAGAAACAGGATTTACACCCATTTTTTCAGGGTCGAAATAGCCTAATTGAGACAGTTCTCGCTGGGTTCTTATGATATCACTTCTTCGAAATAATTGTCCCGGTCTCGACCTTATCTCGCGCATTATCACATGGTCGTTTGTTTTGTCGTTTCCTACAATAGTAACGCTATTAATTATAGCCTGCTTACCTTCATAAATTCTTATCTCAATATCAACAGAATCTCCATCAACAAATGTTTCTACAGGTGTAGCTTGAAAAAACAAATGTCCATCATTCATGTACAATGAAGTAATATCAGCTTCATTAGCGTTCATAAAAAGATTCTGCTCAAGGTTAGCTTGATTGTAAATCTCACCTTTTTTAATACCAAGAACATCGGTAAGCTGTTTACTTGTATATTTTGTATTTCCTACCCAATTAATATTTCTAAAGAAGTATTGTTTCCCTTCTGTAACAGTAATTTCAACTTTAATTCTTTTACGATCGTATTTGTAGACAGTATCGAAACTGATGAGTGCGTCTTTATAACCTTTATCATTATAAAATGCTATTAACTTATTCTTATCTTCTTCATAATTATCACGCATGAATTTTGAGGTTGTAAAAAGGCTATACCAAGGATTTTCTTTGGTATTTTTCATTTTACGTTTCAGTTTAGATGTTTTGATACTATTGTTTCCTGTAATATTAATGGCATGAATTTTTACCCTTCCATTTTTATTGACTAAAATATTTAACATTTCGCCTCCACCTGGAATTGTATCTTTATTCGTATTAACTTTTACATCTACATTCATAAAGCCTTTGTCTACAAAGTAGTCTATTACTTTATTTCTTGTTGTAACTAACAAATTCTCGTTTACTGGTTTGCCCCTGATTAATTTAACTTGTTCTCGCAAATCGTCGGCTTCATTTTTTTTGACACCTACAAATCTAAATCTCGAAAGCCGGGCACGTTCTTCCAACTGAACAACCAGCCAAATTTTTTCACCTTCAATTTTAGATGCCTTTACTTCGATACCTGTAAACAACCCTTGTTTCCAAAGGGCTTCAATGGCACTGCTAATTTGGTCGCCCGGGACTTGTATTTTTTGCCCTACTTCAAAACCTGTTAGAAGTTTTAGAATTGATTGATCGAGGTTGCTATTGTCTTTGGTTTGAAAAGTAACTGCAGCAATTTCATATTCCTTTGGGCTGTTGTAATTAATATCTGAAAGATCTTGACCCAGTGAAATTTGAGCTTCAGTAGATGCAGTAATCAAAGAAAATAATAAGGAAAGAAATAAAAATAGATGTTTCTTCATTTGAGTTATGCGGAAATTTGTTCACTTGTTTTACCAAAGCGACGTTCGCGTTGTTGGAAGCTAACAATAGCCTCATAAAGGTCTTCTCTTCTGAAATCTGGCCAAAGTTTTTCAGTAAAATACAATTCAGAATATGCAATTTGCCAAAGTAAAAAATTGCTTATTCTATGCTCGCCAGAAGTTCTGATGAGCAATTCAGGGTCAGGAATGCCTGTAGTTGCTAGGTATTGATTGATAGTATCTTCAGTAATTTGTTCAGTAGCAAGCTGACCTAATTTAACATGCTCAGCAATTTTTGTAATGGCTTGAGTGATTTCCCATTTGGAGCTGTAGCTTAATGCGAGAACCAATGTCATTCTTGAATTATTCTTAGTTTTTTCTATTGCTTCCAAAAGCTCCTTTTTACATTTAGAAGGCAAGGAATCTGTATCTCCGATGGTTGCAAGTCGTATATTATTATCCATCAAAGTTTTTGTTTCTTTATTGATAGTGCTAACCAATAAAGTCATTAGTGCATTGACTTCTACTTTAGGTCTGTTCCAATTTTCGGTAGAAAAAGCATACATTGTTAGATATTCAACTCCTATTTCTGCGCAAGCCTCAACAGTATCGCGAACTGCTTTTACTCCATTCTCGTGTCCAAATATGCGTAATTTACCTTGTTTTTTCGCCCAACGACCATTGCCATCCATAATTACGGCAATGTGTTTGGGAATATTTTCAATAACTAAGTCAGTTTTTTGCGCCATTACAAATAAAATCGCTTACAAATTTTTTAAGCGAAACGCGCAAAGATAGCAGTTAATTGTATGCAGCGCAATCTGCTTTTCGAGGAACTAACTTATAAGTAATCGTTAAGCCAGCAAACGAATACCAATCGCGGGTTTCGGGGTTTCCTCTTTGTCGACCAGCGTTGGCCTTTCCAGGATTTACTAATGAGCGGTCTGCCAATTGTGTTCCTACTGGTCCATTTGCTGCGAAAACTACATCAGGGTCGGCGTAGGTTTTACTTACATCGTCAATATAATCTGAGAAGGAACGACGCATTCCCCATTCAGCCGAAAGCGCTAAACGACCAAATGCATGTGCTTTGAATCCAAACCCAAAGGGAAATGATCCTGTAATGAGTGAATATGGTTTACGATCACCATACACTGTAGAGCCCTGGCCTTCGGTGCCAACTGGCTGAAGTGCAATCCACTGTCCGTCTAGTTCTGCCTTTGGGTTGTATCTAAACATAGCAATACCACCAAAAATAAATGGCGTTGCGGGTGTGGTTGGATTTCCAACTTCGTAGTTAAAGAAGTTAAACTCGAGTATTCCAGCAGCTTCAATAATTTGAGAGCGAAAGGAAAGGTTTCTAGAGATTTGATAAGCATTGTTGCTTCTGGCATCATCTGCTTGAATGCTACCAATTAAGCCATGAATTCGCCAAGTAAAACGACGATTGGGACTATATCTAAAAATTATTCCTCCAGATAATCGTGGCATGAAGAATTGGCGGCTAGGGTTTAAATCTCCTATGTAATAAGAAACGCCACCCATCAAACCTATTTCTGAGTATTTTGTGAAGTTTTGTGATGAAAGCGAATGAATGCTAACTACAAAACATAATAAGAAAATGAGTCTCAACATTTGAAGTTTTATACCCCCAATAACGTAAAAATGTTACCTAAATTTTGGCAAAACTGATTTACCTGATTTTAACCTGTATGTTAATGTAATTAAACCAAACATATACGCGTCTCTATCTGTTGCATCGCCTCGTTGTTGGCCGGTTACTGCTGAACCTTTAATGAAACCATCGCTAGCAGGATCTGCACGGTTAGAAAGCAATGCTGCTACTTCTCCGTATTTTTGAGCAATAAGCGTTGGGGAAAAATAAGTGGTACTTACATCGTCGATATAATCGGTTGTTGTAATACGCATGCCATATTCGAAACCGATGGTCCAATTTCTATCAGATAAAGGAACACGAAAACCAACACCAAAAGGAAAACAAGCTTGAAATCTTTTATAGGGCGTTCTTGAGGCAGCTATACCTTGTCCTTCTGTGCCAATAGGTTGTAAATCCCACCAGCGACCTCCAAGTAACCCTTTTGGGTTATAATAAAACCCTCCAATGCCGCCAAACAAATAAACGTTAATATCGATACCGCTTTTACCACGCACACCTGATAGTTTATAGCGACTTTTTGTTGATTTTAACTGTAAGACAGAAATCTCAGCTTGAATAGAAGTTTCGAAAATTGGAGAACGAAAACTCAAATTACGGTTTCTTCTAAATTCCTCGCGTGTTAATGAGTCGCGACCTGCAACTCTACCATAGTTTAGGTTTAGTTTGAAAGAAAGAATTGGATTTTTTCTATACCTAAAACCTAAATGCACGGCTGGTCTTGTAAGAATCATTTCTAAATCTCGAACACCATTGGTACCAATTTGATCTCGACCACCTAAGTCTCCAAGAAAGTTAGTAAAACCAATGCCATAAGTAGATTCGCAACGGTCTAAGAAACGTCCTTTCCCTTTCCTTTGCGCGAATGCATTGGAATAAACTGTGAATAAAATTGTGAGGATGAGTATGAGTTTCCTCATGATTGCGTATTTTTTGTTGAGTGGCAAATATAAAGATTTATTTTACGAAATGATACATAAATTATTTGTTAGAAAATTAGACAAATGTTTGGGACACCGGGCGCCGCAAATAGCCTCCTGACCAAAGGGAGGGAGCTATGGCGAAGCACGGGGTGCCGCTATCGAAATGCTTTATTGAAATTGGATTTAAACGCGGCAGGCCCCCAAAAAGCTAATTGCGTTTGTCTTGACCCCACATGAGTTTTTCACGCAATGTTTTGAGGAATGATTGGTCTGGTTTGCGGCCTAAGGAAATGGTAAAGGGGGCTTTTTTGATTGTAATTTGTTCGTTTGAAGGTAAAGCTGCAGAACGAGAATCGAGAGATACTAGAAAATTTCGACCACGGATTTCGGCGATTATACTAAGTTGATTGCTATCGGCAATTACCAATGGTCTCACATTTAGATTGTGAGGAGCAATTGGTGTTAAAACGATAGATTGTGACTCGGGCATTATGATAGGACCTCCGCAGCTAAGAGAATATCCAGTTGAACCAGTTGGAGTAGAAATAATTAAACCATCGGCCCAATATGAGTTTAATCGCATTCCATTGATGGAAACGTGCAGAGTAATCATAGAAGAGTTGTCCTTTTTATGAAAAGTTACTTCGTTGAGTGCAAAAGGGGTTTCTCCGAAATAAGGCTGATTGGTTTCTATCTGAAGCAGGCTTCGTTTTTCGATGGTGAAATTTAAATCAACGGCCATTTGAACGGCAAGGTCGATTTCTTCTTTTGAAAATCCTGCCAAAAAGCCCAAGCGACCTGTATTGATTCCTAAAATGGGAAGGTTTGAGTTACGAATGTAAGTAATAGCTTCGAGGAGGGTGCCATCACCGCCAATGGTGAGCATGCAGGAAGCGTTTTGAATTAATTCTTGGTGCGAGTTAAAAATCTGTACCCTACTTTCGGCTGGTAACAGCTCTTTGGTGATTTTATAAAATGGCTCGAATATGAGTATTTGAGCATTGCAAGCTGCTAAATTTTGATAAAGAGATTTGATATATTCGGTGCGACCATCGTTGATAGTGCGGCCAAAAACTGCTATTTGCATGTGCAATTGTACTACATATTGATGTAATTCATAAATAAATCGAATCGATTACGCAGGTCTTCTGAAAATTCTGTTTGCTGATAGGTGGCTTTAACGGTTATGTTGTAGCGCACAAAAGAGGCAATGATGGCCCGAATATCTTCTCGGTTTACTTTTAATGTGAGCTCAATTTTGGTAGAATCGGGATGTGAATTGATAAATAAACTCAGAATCTTAGTATCGTTTTCTTCTACAATACGTGCTATTTGAGCCAAGGAATAATCGTTTTGATTAAGTTCTAAAATGATGATTCCCCCTGGATTTTGTACCGAAGTAGTTTGGGCAAAATGTTCTACAAGTCCTCGCAGACTAATATTTCCGAGGTAATGATTCTCTGAATTTAAAACAGGAATGAGCGTTAAATGCATACGGGCCACCATTTTAAGCACTTCATATATATGCTCCGTTTCGTATACAAATGGACGAATAAGTGAAATGGGGTGATTGCCTAATGGCTCTTCGGGCGCATTTAAATCTAATATATCGGTATCTGAAATGAGTCCAAGAAATTCTTGGTTGTTTACAATTGGCAGGTGTGATACACGAAATTCATCCATCCAATTAAGCGCTTTTAAGCCTGTATCGGAGGTTTTGAGCGGTGGAATGTTATCGGAAATGAGTTCTTGTGCAAGCATATTTAAGATGGTTTGTAAGGAAACGATAACAAGTATGTTATTGTTTCATTGACTGAACAAACCTATACAAATATTTATTCCCAACGATGGTTTTATAACTTTGCGCAAAAATATTTAAGATGGTTCATTTAAGTGTGAATTTGAACAAGGTGGCGCTGATAAGAAATGCGAGAGGTGGAAATGTTCCTGATTTGATGCAAGTAGCAAAAGATTGTGAGCGTTTTGGAGCGCAGGGAATTACGGTGCATCCAAGACCTGACGAGAGGCATATAACATTTGATGATGTGCGACAATTAAAAAAAATAGTAAAAACGGAGCTGAATGTAGAAGGAAATCCTACCGAAGATTTTATGCAATTAGTGCTGGAAGTGAAGCCGCATCAGGTAACTTTGGTGCCCGATGCGCCAGAAGCCTTAACCAGCAATGCAGGTTGGAATACGGATGAACATGAGGCATTTTTAACAAGTATTATTGGAAGATTAAAAGCTGCAGGAATCCGAACTTCCATTTTTATGGATACAAATACAGCGCTTTATGCCTCGGCGAAAAGAACCGGGGCAGATAGAATTGAATTGTATACCGAAGCATATGCCGCTGGATATTCAAAAAACAAAGAGGCAGTTTTACAACCATATGTAAATGCAGCAAAATACGCAGCTGATTTAGGATTTGGCATTAATGCCGGGCACGATTTAAATACCGAAAACCTTAGGTATTTTAAGGAAAATGTAAAAGAACTCTTGGAAGTTTCTATTGGGCATGCCTTGATTTCGGAGGCTTTGTATCTTGGTTTGGAAAATACAATTCAACGTTACTTATTTCAGTTAAGATGAATTTATTTTACAGGCAATATGGAACTGGTGAACCACTAGTAATTTTACATGGTTTGTTTGGGCAATGCGACAATTGGGCGAGTATAGCCAAGGCATTGGGCGAAAACTACACCGTATATTGCACGGATTTGCCCAATCATGGACAATCTCCACATACCGAGGAATTTAATTATCCTGCAATGGTTGAAGATGTTCGCATGACGGTTGAAAATTTAGGACTTACAAGATTTCATTTGTTAGGTCATAGCATGGGCGGCAAAGTGGCAATGTTTTTCGCGCAGGCTTATCCAGAAATGTTGATTTCGTTAATGGTAATAGACATCGGAACAAAATATTACCGACCGCATCACCAAGAAATAATTGCTGGTTTACAAGCGGTGAATCTGGCTTTGCTAACTTCCAGAAACGAGGCAGAAAAAGTAATGTTGCCTTTTATTGAAGATGCTGGTACCCGACAGTTTCTCTTGAAAAATTTAGTTCGCAAAGAAGAAAATGGTTTTGAATGGAGGTTTAACCTGCCATTGATAGCCGAAAAAATTGAAGAGGTAGGAGAAGCATTACCTGAAGGAAAAGTCCTCACAAAGACATTATTTTACCGAGGCGGCAACAGCCGATATATAAAAGATGAAGATATTGCAGCCATACAATTGCAATTTCCTAATGCTATATTCGAAACTATGGAAGGAGCAGGACATTGGCTGCATGCCGAGAAACCTTCGGAATTTGTGGGGGTGGTGAGTGTTTTTTTAGGTAAAGTTACTTTTTAGGTATTGGGTTATAATTTTTTGGGCGCCCGAGCGGGTGCTACGCGCTACACGGTAGCTTGCTTCGCCCCCTGGCGCAGGCATTAGCGTAAAATTACCATTTCAATTCTGGTGATGTTTATAGGTTGGCATTTTAGTTTACCGAGCTTTTTATAAAATAATGTTACCCATTGAGGGTTTGAATTCTGATAAAAGACAGATTTTAAACAGAGGTATTAAAATAAAGCGAAATTTCCTTATCAATCCATAAACCTAATCATTCATTATTAACTATTCATTTTCACTTATTAAAAGAAGTTTCGTAATGTTTTTAAATTATTTCTAAATTTGACATTCAATCAAGAAATATGGAAGCAGTTATAATAAATGCAGAAAATAAAGCAGACATTGCTTTTATAATAAAACTAGCTAAAAAGCTAGGTATGTCAGCAAAAGCATTGACAAATGCTGAAATTGAAGATTGGAAATTGGCTCAAAAAATTGATATTGGAATGAAAACTTCGACGGTAAGCAGAAACGAAGTGTTGAAGGCGTTAAATAAATGAAAGTAGAATTTAAAAATTCTTTCCTAAAAGATTTGAAAAAACTCAAGAATAAGTCTTTACAAAACTCAATTTATAACTGCATACTTCAAATAGAATCTGCTCCCAATGTTTCATCAATTAAAAACATCAAAAAATTAAAAGGTTTTGAAACCCATTACAGAATAAAAATTGGTGATTATAGAATCGGTGTTAAATTAGAAGACGAAGTTATTTATTTGGTTGTTTTCGAGCACAGAAAAGATATTTATAAGTATTTCCCTTAAATGAATCATTGTTTAAAAAACGAAACTCTCCAACAAAACACTATTGCCCCAATTATTCATTCTTCATTATTAACTATTCATTACAAACCAGCTTCTCCGCATACCTCACCTTCCCATTTTCATCTAACACCCGTAACAAATACAAACCCTTGCTCTATTGATTTATTGGTATTTGGTTAATGTTGCCACGCCGCTGCAATAACTAATAATTATCCCCACAATACACAAACTTTTGTCTCAGCAATTGCTCATTACACAACACCTCCACCCAATAAACACCTGAGGGCAATGATAAGGTTCTTAAATCTACTTGTGTGTTATTACCTATTAACTGACTTTGTAAAACTTGCTGACCAGAGCTGTTATATACGCGGATATTGGTTGCTTTGCTTTTTGAAAAACTCAGCTTAATGTTAAGCAAACCCTGATTAGGATTTGGGTAAACCAACAGAAACGGCTCTACAACAATTTTATTAGCTAAACCTACAGGGCCTAAAGTATCGCAACCACTGCCTTCTAAAACACCTAGGCGGTGGTTAGCGAAATTAGGCGGAACAGTAAATCCAATAAAATTTAAAGTAGTATCCGTATTCTGCAAATAATTGCTTTGTAAACCTAAAGAATCAGGCTGCGTAATTCTATTTAATGTGAAAATAAAGGCGCTATCATTTATAAATACTTTATTTGTTATCAATATTTCCTTATAATTAGGTGTCAATCCTATAAGTCCTCCTACTGTTAGAATCCTCGTAAAACTTTGCGTTTCAAAATCAAATTGATGTACCCCTGGACGATAAACATTTGTATCTAAATACGTTAGTCTTAATACATAAAATTTACTACCATCAGGACTAATTACACAAGCATTAAAATCATCTCCTCTTAGTGAATCGTTTAAATCGTATTCTCTAGGATTACTAAAAGTTCCCGTACAGCGATCGAAATCATAAGTTTGAATATACTTGGTAGTCCTATTCATAAAATGTACGTACTTGTTGCCCTGCTCATTGAAAAAGGAATATGTACGGTTCTGTATACGGGGTTCTAGTTGCGCTATGGTATATTTCTGCATAGTGCCCATGCCAGTATTGCTTAATAAACCGATATAAATCTCATTAGAGTATTTTCCATTTTTAGTTATCCACCAATCGCGCCCGTTGGCATGTCTGGTAGCATTAATGTCGAAAAGGCTGGTAGTATCTGTTGATATGGTATTGTTTTTCGAAATCAATTGCTGGCTTGGAATATCCAAATAAGCATAACTAAAAAATACATCCTGGTTGGCGACTGTGTTAGCGTAAGGTAAGTACTTAAATTGTCCATAAAACAAATAGGCCTTAGTACTATCACCTGGTGCAGCTAAAAAAAGCGGTCCTTTTTGAAAAAGAACCTCGGTAGTATCGCCAGTACCACCTGGGTGAGGCATGGCAGCATCCCAAAGTTTGTAAGCCAATACTTCTCCAAAGCTATTTACCAAACGCCAACCATTGGTTACAAAGCAAAAGTTCCCATTTTTATCAGCAAAGCTAGAGGTGCTATATCCTGGTGATATGGCTATGGTGCAAGTATCATCAATAGATGCTAATTCATTTTCGTTAAATTTAAGAATAGAGGGGGCATAAGGAGGCGGATAGAGTGTATTATAATATATAGCAGCGCCAGAGTATACACAATCAGCCTCTCGTTGCGCATTTGTCAAAATTGAAAAGAAAATACAATATAACAACAAACTATTTCTCATAAACCAATGCGCTTTTATAAATTTTACCACTATAACTATCTGTAGCAGAAACAATGTAATACCCCTTTTGTAAAGGTGTGTTTAACAAATCAAGTTGGTTCTTCTTACTGCCTTGTGGCAAGGAAAAAACTTTATTGCCCAAAACATCATAAAAATCAATTACAAATAAGTGGTTTTCAGCATTTTCAAAAACTATGTTTAATTCATGCATAGTAGGGTTAGGAAATAGCAACATTTTTACCTCTTCTTTCAAAGGTGCCGCATCGAGCTTAGCTTTTCTAAACTGAAGGCCTTGGCTTGCGCAGAGCAGCCATTCATCATAAAACTGAATATTACCATAAATAGCTTGCAAAGTACGGGCTTTAAAAGTAGCAATCCCTCCTATTACTGGACAAAGGTAAGCCACAGAATCTATATGATTAATTTGGTATTCCATTTAGGTGGCTTACGGTTTCAAAAATTTATTTTCTTCAAAAATAATGGAATAAATGAGACCAGCTAAACTTGTTGGGTTAAAACCAGATGGAAATTTGAGCAATTTTATCATTCCATAAGTTGAAACCCATGGCTATGCAGTTAAAACCCATGGCAATTTAGCCGACACACGGCACGCAGGGCCTTCCCAAAAAATTGGAATTACGGACTTACCAAATTTATTCCGACTATGCAATAAAAGGTATTTCCTAAGGTATTTTGCATGGCGTAGGCTTGGTCGCCAAAAAAGCCACGGAAGAACTCTTTGCCGTTTGGAAGTCGGTCGGCATCGAAACTATAATTGTAACGGAAGCCTGCTTGGGCAGAGAGCCATAAGAAACTGGAAATAGAACGTTCGTAAACTGCACGAATGCGCAATTCTCCGCGTCTAAGTTCAAGGCCTTGAAGCGCTGCTGAAGTATTGCTGCTGCCGAGGCGATAAGATTGTCCTTCGAGCTCGTAACCAAACAAAGCCAGAGACCTTGCTGAAAAGGTGCGACGGTAATGGGCGCGTGCTGGGAAAAGAATTTCGCAACCGTTTTTGCGATTGGGTGCTGTGTAATTGAGCAGCAAAACTGGAATGTAGTTCATTTCACCCACTCTATAAGTTCTTGAAAAACCAATACCTATCATTTTTCTATCACTTTTTTTCCAGCCCCAAATTGCAGCTGCAGAGGTTCTTAAGTATTTAAGGTTGATGGAATTGTAACCATAATCGCCATTTAAATCGGCCGAGGCTTGAAAAAGTAAAAAGTGTTTCTCGTTGAATGGCTTGAAAATGGTGGTATTGAGTCCTGTGGTGCGAAGGCCGTTATCTTTTAAAGTGGTGATAAGGTCATTGGGAGCATCAGTGTTGAGTTGATTGAATTTATAGCGCTGTTCAGCATAATTGGCGCCCAACTGCACTATAATGGCATTGTTGGAAATTACTGGTATGTTCACTGCCAACCGCAAACCATGGGAATATTGAATTGAACCAAAACCAGGTGCATTTCTAGTTTCGTATTGCGTTGAATTGGTATTGAAAAGCGTATCGGTATTTAAATCATAGCCTCCTTGAAAATCGTATCCAATGGAAATGAGTTTAGATGGACTAAGGTCGAAAACTTTGGAGGTGCAATATTTTTTTGCGGCTTTGTCTACAAAATTATAACTATCATATTGACTAAAATCTTCATCTGCCAGAGGATTGGCGGTAGTATCTGGTTGCGCGATTGCAAGAAAAGGGAAAGTAAAAAGGAGAACAAGCAGTTTTTTAAGCATACGGAACTATTGCTTTTTGATTTCTAATCGTTTCCACACATCTGTTCGTCCGAAAGCTGAAATACCAATATAGCCGCGAATATCTAGGGTATTTTTATTTTTCATTTTGATGGTGCAACTATAAGTACTTCCATTTTCGGGGTCGTAAATGGTTCCTTCGGTCCATTCGCCGTCACTTTTAAAGGTAAAGTCTTTAAGCAATCTAAAGCCTTTTAAGGGCACATTTCTTAAAGCCTCATCGGGATTATTCTTATCTACTTTGGGTTTGTTGGTAACTGAATCAATTGGAGCTTTGAGCCAAACAATTCTTCCAAAATATTTGGTTCCCAATTTTTCAATTTTCACGCGTACTTTTCCGTTACTTGGTTCCCAAACACCCACTAAATCATCAGCTTGTTGGGCAAAAGTGATAGTTGAAGTAAAAAGTAAGGTAAAAAGTAACAGTAAGTTTATTGGATTTTTCATAGGTTCATATTTTAGAATTCAAGTTCAAATTCGAGGTCGGCTGATAATTTTAAGGTTGATTCGGTATCATTTTTTAAATCTACATCGAGGACAATATACATCATTACTTGATTGAAAAATTCTGCAATTTCTGCTTCGGAAGAGCTCTTTAAAATTACTTCTTTTTTACCTGCTTCTAATGGATTGGCAACTGCCATTTGGGCCATATTTACTTTATCGCCTGCAAGACTTAAAACAATTGAATTGGCTAAATCTGTTGATGCAGAATCTTGAAAATAAATAATTGCTTTTGTAAGTTTTGCTGATTTCACTTCACCACCATCTATATTCAATTCTTTTTTAATTGCAGATAAATCTAATTTATGTTCAGCCTGCGTTGAATTGGCTCCACTAAAAAGAGGTGCTTCTAAATTAAAACTTGCTTTTTCGATTTTGTAAGTTGCTTTTTTGCCAGAACCACCGCAAGAACCAAGAACAACTGCAATTACAAACAATGAGAGAGATAGTATGTTGGAAATTTTCATAAATGCAAAATAAACTAGTTTTATTTATTGTTTCAAAAGTAGGGAAAATTACTATATTTTATATGTATGAAAAAATTTACTATACCTTGCAAAAGGGACTAATTATATTTTTAACCATTTAATGAGAATAAGATGGACCCCATTATTAGACAAGAACAATATTAGTATTATTATTTGTTTTAAAATAGGGGGTCTGGGGGAGTTGATAACTTGTTAATTGATGTTGATTACTGTTAATTACTTTACATTTGTC
>Ga0247831_1001632_pt1 | contig 40872 bp, 35 predicted proteins | sample LaCruzMarch2015__9_FD_192406 | JGI IMG/M metagenome (GOLD analysis project Ga0247831, IMG submission 192406) | Freshwater microbial communities from meromictic Lake La Cruz, Castile-La Mancha, Spain - LaCruzMarch2015_1m | ecosystem: Environmental > Aquatic > Freshwater > Lake | place: Spain...
ATCTATTTCTTCTAGTTTTATAGTGAAAACCTCTACCCAATATGCCCAAAAAACCACTTTTAATAATAGCTTTCGTATCAATCGCTCAACTTTCACAGGCACAAGCATTTACATATTATCCTTTCAATTCGATATTTTCGATTGCCACAAATCCAAATAAAGCTGTTTGGGCTGATTTTAGATTTCAGATGAATTCTTACTTTTCATCATTAAGCACAGAGGTTTCTCCAATGTTTAATTTGAATAAATCAGAACGAGCTAAATTTTACGTTGGAGTGGGAGTAAAGGCCAATTTCTTGAATGCTTTAAATCCAGATGCTTCAAAGCAATCACCTTTAGAGGGATTCTGTTTTAATGCTGGTGTCAGAACTTCTCCAATTGAAAAGTTGCCAAGATTTCAAATTGTTTTTGAACTTTCTCCTTATGCCAATAAAAATTTTGATTTAGGGGTTTTTAGAGCAAATTTAGGCTTAGGATATATTTTAGGTAAGAAAAAACAATAAACATTTTTTGCTGACATTTTAGATTGGGGATGTTCTTAAAAAGTATGTTTTTGAGTAACTCTTTTAGGCAGAGCCATAGGCTCGGCTAAATTTTGTTGCCGTCGATTTTAATCGACGGTAAAATAAATTATATAGCTCTTTAGAGTTCGATCGGAACGAACCATGAAATAAATTCACCGTTCTGATGGAACTTAACTTATCCGAACTATTATTTCCGTCGATTAAAATCGAAGGAAAAATAAATTATATAGTTTTTTAGAGTTCGATCGGAACGAACCATGAAATAAATTCACCGTTCCGATGGAACTTAACTTATCTGAACTATTATTTCCGTCGATTTTAATCAACGGTAAAATAAATTATATAGCTCTTTAGAGTTTTATCGGAACGAACCATGAAATAAATTCACCGTTCTGATGGAACTTAACTTATCTGAACTATTATTTCCGTCGATTAAAATCGACGGTAAAATAAATTATATAGCTCTTTAGAGTTTTATCGTAACGAACCATGAAATAAATTCACCGTTCCGATGGAACTTAACTTATCGGGACTATTATTTCCGTCGATTAAAATCGACGGTAAAATAAATTATATAGTTTTTTAGAGTTCGATTGGAACGAACCATGAAATAAATTCACCGTTCCGATGGAACTTAACTTATCGTAACTATTATTTCCGTCGATTTTAATCGACGGCTACAAAATGGAACAATCCTACGGATTTACTGAAATTTGTCTATTATCAGTGATTTATATAAAAAAAGGGTCTTTAAAATATTTTTGAAAACCTTTTATTCGATTATATCTTTAAACCTTAGATTTTCTTCTCTTTCTCCAATTTTTCTGCTTTGTTGAATTGTTTGATAGCCGTCGTAAAGATAGTGTCTTGGCTATACATAATTTGATAATACTCATTATTCAAACCATTTTTCATGTTTCGCTGCCAAATATGGCGGGCAATGTTTGCCTTAATTTGTAATTTGATAAACTCTTTTGAGCGAGCAAACTCAGTGGCATTAAATTTGATTTCAGAGTTACCTGCGAGTTTTTTAATCTCTTCTAGCATTGCATCGTTTATCATAAAATTGCTCAAAAAGGCACTGAAAGTCTGTTTTTCAAGCGTTTTACGATTCGTATTGGCGTAGGTGAGTGCATATTCACGCAACATATTTTTGCCGTAAAGTTCGAGTAAATATTTAGTAATGTGGCTTGTATCTCTTGGCACAAAAATATCGGGAGTTACGCCACCGCCGCCAAAAACCGTTCGTCCACCTTTGGTCTTAAAACGCATTTTGGGGTTGTTTTTGATGCTATCAGCAATGAAAAACTCGCCTGATTTACTGCGATCATCTAATTCATTTTCGTAGTTTTCTAAATGTCCTTTTTGATAAGGTTTCTGAATACTACGTCCACTCGGAATATAATAGCGAGAAATTGTCAGTCGAAGTTCAGAGCCATCAGAAAGCTGAATTGGCTGTTGAACTAAGCCTTTTCCAAATGTACGACGGCCAACAATCAAGGCACGGTCATAGTCTTGTAAAGAACCTGAAACGATTTCCGACGCTGAGGCACTTCCTTCATCAACCATCACCACGATTGCACCTTTTTCAAACATTCCGTCGTTTCCAGCAAAGGTTTTGCGGTTATTGCGAGCATCTTTGCCATCGGTATAAACAATTATGTCTTTACCGCCTACGAGTTCATCAACAATATCCGTTGCTCTATCCATGAAGCCGCCCGGGTTTCCACGAAGGTCGAGGAGTAGTTGTTTCATACCTTGTTTTTTGAGCTCAGAAAGATGCTGCTTAAATTCATCGTAAGTAGTTTCTGTAAAACGATTAATTTTGATATAAGCTGTTTTCTTATCTTCCATGAGATAAGCCGCATCAATCGAATGCTGTGCAATTTTATCTCTAACAACCGTAAATTTCAGCAAATCCTTAAAACCTCGTCGTTTGATTTCGAGTTTTACTTCTGTTCCACGTTTTCCACGCAGATTTGCAAAAATATTGTTGCTATTGGCATCTTTTCCTGTCAACTTATTATTATTGGCCTTAATAATGGCATCACCACTCTGTACGCCAACCGTTTCGGAAGGCCCACCCGCCAAAGGCGTGACCACATAAAGCGTATCATTAAAGACATTAAACTCAACACCGATGCCATCAAAACCACTTTCGAGTTGTGAGCGTGCGATGTCTGCCTCTTGCGGTGGAAAATAATAAGTATGCGGGTCGAGCTTTTCAAGCATTTTTGTAATCGAATAATCGGCCAACGAATCGGTATTTACACTATCAACGTAGCTACGATTAATATAAGTCAGAATTTCCTTAAACTTATTTGAACTACGAGACACATCGCCACCAACTCTTCGTCCACCAAAAAAAGTTGCTCCTATCAATATTCCCACCACGAGCGTTGTTGCAATCAAAATAGGAGTACGAATCGTTTTTTGACTATTTTGAATTTTATTTTCTTCCACTTTTTGATTTAGTTTAAAATTTGTTTTTTTGGTTAGATATCATTTTAGGTTGTTTTTGAAGTCAATATCATGTGAAAAAATAATACCGCCACAAAATGTAACGTTTTAAATAATTTGTAACAAATTTACACAAACACTTAAAAATTAGTTCGTACTTTTAGAAACATATTCTTGTGATAATAAATTACATAAAAATGCATAAATTTCTATTCTAAACCCCAATTTAATAAAGAAATGTCTGAAAATCAATCACGTCGCTCGTTTCTACAAAACCTCGGTGTCGGACTTGGTACAACTGCGACTGCATTTGCAGTACCATCTGTTGTGGCCATATCAGAATCCGCTCCTACAAAAGATGATAAAAAACTTGGTATTGCCCTAGTTGGTTTGGGTAGCTACGCCAAAAATCAGTTGGCGGTTGCCTTAGAAAATGCTAAAAACTGCTATTTGGCAGCCATTGTAACAGGGTCACCTTCAAAAGCAGAAGAGTGGAAAAAAAAATATAATTTAACCAAAGAAAGCGTTTACGACTATAAGAATTTCGACGAAATAGCCAAAAATAAATCCGTTGATATTATTTACGTGGTTTTGCCGAATTCTTTGCACCCCGAATTTGTGATTCGTGCAGCAAAAGCAGGCAAGCACGTAATGTGCGAAAAACCTATGGCCAATTCAGTTGCCGAATGCGATGCCATGATAAAAGCCTGCAAAGATGCAGGTGTGCAGTTGGGGGTGGGTTATCGTCTTCATTTTGAGCCATTTACGCAAGAAGTTATGCGAATCGGGCAGAAAAAAGAGAAAGGCAACGTAAGATTTATACAAACAAATTTTGGTTTTACAATCGGCGACCCAACTCAGTGGCGTTTGAAAAAAGCAATGGCTGGTGGCGGACCTCTGATGGATGTAGGTATTTATTGCGTGCAGGCTTCTCGCTACATGACGGGCGAAGAACCACTTTGGGTAACGGCTCAGTTTGGGCCAATTACCGACAAAGAGCGTTTTAAAGATGTAGAAGAAAGCGTTTCGTGGCAAATGGAGTTTCCTGGCGGAGCGATGGTGAATGGTTTTACTTCGTACAAGTCGAATATTGAGCAACTTTATGTGTCGGCCGATAAAGGGTGGATTCAGCTAAGTCCAGCTTACAGTTATGGCCCAATCAAAGGCCGTAGCAACGACGGAGAATTGAAATTGCCAGTTGTGCATCATCAGACAGTAATGATGGAAGCCATCTGTAAAGAATTTATGGATACAGGAAAATTTCCGAAACACATCGACGGTGATGAAGGTAAGCGTGATTTGAAAATCTTATTGGCCATCTACGAAGCCGCTCAGACTGGGAAACGTATTAGTTTGGTTTAGCCTTACAGACAAGAGATATTAGACAAAAGACAAGAGATTTAAAAAGGTATATCAAAATCTTTTGTCTCTTGTCTAAAGTCTCTTGTCTAAAGTCTCTTGTCTAAAGTCTCTTGTCTATTGTCTATTCATCAAACCATTTTTTAATTTTTATCGTTATACGTATTCAAACAAAATCTATCAAAAACAAATGAAAAAAATCGTTTTACTATTCTCTCTTTTTGTATCAATAGGAGCAATGGCACAAGGTATCAAAACGCCAGCTCCAAGTCCAAGCCAAACCATCAAGCAAGATTTTGCTCTTTCAGCAATCGAAATAAACTATTCTCGTCCATTGGCTAAAGGTCGTAAGATTTTTGGGGATTTAGTGCCTTTTGGTGCTATGTGGAGAACTGGTGCTAATGGTGCAACCAAAGTGACTTTCGGTGAAGACGTGAAAGTTGGTGGTATGGCTGTAAAAGCTGGTTCGTATGCACTTTATTCTATTCCAAATGCTGGTGAGTGGGAAATTATCTTGAACAAAGGCATAAATAATGGCGGTTTAAGCGGCTATAAAGCAGAAGAAGACGTAGCTCGTTTTAAAGTAAAATCAATGACTTTGCCAATGAATATCGAGTCGTTTACTATTATCATCGGTGATGTATTAGCTTCATCTGCAAATATTCAGGTTTTGTGGGAAAACACCGCAGTAAGTATTCCAGTAGAAGCAGATATTGATAGTAAAATCATGAAATCAATTGATGGTGCAATGAATGTTGATAGCCGACCATACTTTACAGCAGCGGGTTACTATTATGATAATGGTAAAGATTTGTCAAAAGCATTAGAATGGGCAAGCAAAGCAATTGATGCTCAGCCAAGTGCTTATTGGATGGTGCATTTGAAAGCAAAAATCCAAGCTAAGATGGGTGATAAAGTAGCTGCAAAAGCAACAGCTACGAAAGGAATTGAGTTAGCAAAAGCAGGTGGAAATCCTGATTATGTAGCGTTAAACGAAAAATTGATTGCTACTTTGAAGTAAGAATATTTCAAATTGGCTTATAAACAGAAGCTCTCTTTCATTAGGAAGAGAGCTTTTTTGATGATTTTTATCTTGAAAAAACAAAATATGTTAAATAAAAATTATCCAAAAAAAGTTGATATGGCAAATAATTTATCCTAATTTTGTTATATATTTAGAAAAACCAACTAAATAAAGAATTTTAAAAGGATAATTTAACTTATATCAATAATGTCAGCAGCAACAAAAACTTATCTCCCTTACAAGGTAAAAGACATCACTCTTGCCGATTGGGGTCGCAAAGAAATTAAATTAGCGGAAGCCGAAATGCCAGGTTTGATGGCAATCCGTGCTGAATATGGGCCGTCGAAACCATTGGCAGGTGCAAGAGTAGCAGGATGTTTACACATGACAATCCAAACTGCGGTTTTGATTGAAACACTTGTAGAGTTAGGTGCTGAAGTAACTTGGTCTTCTTGTAATATTTTCTCAACTCAAGACCACGCTGCTGCCGCTATTGCTGCTGCTGGTATTCAGGTTTATGCCTGGAAAGGTCAAACAGCCGAAGAATTCGATTGGTGTATTGAGCAAACTTTGCTTTTTGGCGAAGAGCAAAATCCATTGAACATGATTTTGGATGATGGTGGCGATTTGACAAACATGGTTTTTGATTTATACCCTGAATACATCGCTGGTATCAAAGGTTTGTCAGAAGAAACTACCACGGGAGTTCACCGTTTGTACGAGCGTATGAAAAATGGCACATTGTTCTTGCCAGCTATTAACGTAAACGACTCAGTAACGAAATCGAAATTTGATAATAAATACGGTTGTAAAGAATCATTAGTTGATGCCATTCGTCGTGCAACTGATATTATGATGGCAGGTAAAGTTGCTGCAGTTGCAGGTTACGGTGATGTAGGTAAAGGTTCGGCAGAATCGCTTCGTGGAGCTGGTTGTCGTGTATTAGTTACTGAAATCGACCCAATCTGTGCTTTACAAGCAGCAATGGATGGATACGAGGTTGTAACAATGAACGAAGCAGTAACTCGTGCGAATATCTTCGTAACGGCTACTGGTAACGTTAATATAATCCGTGACCGTCACTTCATAGCGATGCGTGATAAGGCTATCGTTTGTAATATTGGTCACTTTGATAATGAAATCGACATGGCTTGGTTGAACCAAAACTATGGTCACACAAAATCTACTATCAAGCCACAAGTTGATATGTACGAAATTGATGGAAAAGAAATTATCATCTTGGCTGAAGGGCGTTTAGTAAACTTAGGTTGTGCAATGGGTCACCCATCATTCGTGATGTCATGCTCATTCTCTAACCAAGTTTTGGCTCAATTAGAATTGTGGAACAACCCAGAGAAATACGAGAAAAAAGTTTATGTTCTTCCTAAGCAATTAGATGAGAAAGTAGCAGCTTTCCACTTAGCTCACGTTGGTGCTAAATTAGATACTTTAGACTCAGATCAAGCAGCTTATATTGGTGTTTCGACAGATGGGCCATTTAAGTCTGAAATGTATCGTTACTAACATTTGGTAGAGTTTTTATATCAAAACGCCCATTTATTGAAAAATAGATGGGCGTTTTTGTATGATAATTTCTTGAAATTTAGATTTTTGTTTAATCTTCAAGATAAATTATTTTTGTTAACTGACGGTCAATTAGTTTTACTTTTAGGCTTATTTTCATCCACAAATGGGCTTGCGGTAAAAGTATTGCTACAGCCTCCTACTCGTGCTAAAAATACACTACCAGTATCGGCTAAAAACCCAGGATTCAATTCTATTACCTTTGATTCATAAGTTATGTTTGTTGTAGTGCCACGTATCCAGTTATTAGCCGTAATTTTTCCACCCGTTTCTGATGATGTTTTTTGAACAATCGTATTTGTTAGATAATCATCAGCAAAATGGTTTAAATTTAGAGTAGTGAAACAATGGCTTATTTTTGAATAAACGCCCGCTCCACTATCATCATCTGTCCTCAATAAAGTCGTGCCATCTGAATTGTATAATTCAAGATAAGTATCTGTTGAACTATTTGCAGAAGGCAGGGTTTCTAAATTAATTACCCCATTATTATTTGTATATGTAAATATATATATTCCTGTGGCAGTATTTCCATAGCCACGTACTTTTACAAAGTAAAATTTGTTGTAAACAAAAATTTTGAACCAATCTTGGTCTCCTATTGGGCATAAACTTAAAATCCCACTTGTATAGGCACTATTTGTAATTACAGTGGCTGTTTGATATGTGTTATCATTATCTGGCGAAGTATCAATAGTAATAGTTACAGTATTAGGACTAGCACTTACACATCCTCCATTGAATGAACAAGTGGCTGTATAATTGGTAGTTATACTTTGAATAACACTTATAGATAAACCCATGCTTCCATTTGACCATTTAATAGTTCCAGTACATCCAGTAGCTGTAAGTATTGAGCTTTGTCCACAAGTAATAGTGGTGGGCGAACCTGAAATGGTAGGGGGTGTTAATGCACTTATTGTAATAGTTACTGTATTAGAAGGGTTACTTATGCAGCTATTATTATTACAAATGGCTGTATAAGTTATATTTGTCAAAGGTGTTACAGAAATAGATGTTCCCGTATTGCCATTTGACCAATTAATAGTTCCACTACATCCAGTAGCTGTAAGTACAGAGCTTTGTCCACAAGCAATGGAAGTTTGTGTGGCTGAAATTGTTGGCGGAGATAAATTTGAAATAGTAACAGAAAGGGTATTAGAACTATTACTCGTACAGCCATTATTAGTGCAAGTAGCATTAAGATTTACGGTCTGATAGGGAGTAATTGTTCGAGCACTTCCAATACTTCCATCCGACCATTTAACAGTTCCATTACTGCACCCAGTAGCTGTGAGGGTGAAGCTTTGCCCACAAGAAACTTCAACAGGATTAGCCGAAATAACAGGAGTAGCTAAACCCGTAATTGTAACAGTAACCTCACTTGACTGCAAACTTGAACAAGAGCCATTTAAACAAACAGCTTTATAAGAAGTAGTTTGAGTAGGTATAACTACAACTGATGTTCCTGAAGAGCCATTAGACCATTTAATTGTACCCAAACAAGCTCCTGATGCTGTTAAAGTAGTACTTTGTCCACAATTTATACTGGTTGGTGAGGCTGAAACACTGGGTGCTGAAATAGTATTAACTGTAATTGTTTTAGTAGTTTGAATACTTCCACACCCACCAACTATACAGCTAACATAATAATCAGTCGTGACCGAAGGGCGTACAGTAATACTTGATGCAGTACTTCCTGATGACCAAATGGTACTGCCTCCACTACAACCATTTGCTATTAGAGTAACTGATTGATCACAAGTTACCGTGTTTGAAGTGGAAGAGATAGTAGGAGCTGCAACATTTGATATGTCAATAGTTTTTGTATTTGAAAGTGGGTTTATACAATTACCAATTTTACAGGTAGCTGTATAATTGGTTTGAATCGCTGGACTTACAGAAATTGTGCTTCCAACTGCTCCATTTGACCAAGTAATGGTTCCTGCACATCCTGTTGCTGTCAGTGTAGAGCTTTGTCCACAACTAATACTTGAAGCTGATGAGGTAATAACAGGGGCAGGTAAGTTCTGAATGTTTATATTAATAGCATTGGAGTTGGTGCTTATACAGCCATTATTTGAACAAATAGCAGTAAAGGTTGTATTAGTGGTCGGACTAACGGTTCTTGAACTTCCCACAATTCCATCTGACCATGCAGTTACTGCATTACAACCAGTAGTATTTAGCGTAACACTTTGTCCGCAATTAATAGTGGAAGCCGATGCCAAAATTGTTGGCGTTGGAACAGTTGGACAATTAGGCGTACAATATTCGATTGTCCCTCCCGATGGCTGAGTTATTTGTAGAACGTTAGGAGTATTTTCGTAATTAGTAATAACTAATAAATATTTTTGTCCAACAGCAGCATTTGTAATTATCAAATCAGGGTCTTGGGTGTCATAGTCACAAGTGATTGGACTATTATAAAGACTTGCACAAGCATTGATTAAATCATTTTGGTAAATAGGTCCCCAAATTGCTGCATCAATATCATAAGAATTATTATTGGGGAATGTAAAATTGAGACTTTTTGTAAGGCTTGTTGTATTTGTTACTGTCAGAACAAACCATGTTTGATTGGGTTGTGTTGAAAGACAACCATAATTTGCTTGAGGATTTCCAGTATAACTGTAATTTCCAGTAGTTGAAGTTGAAAAACTAAAATTTCCAGTGTAACAAATTGAATTTGATGAATTTAAGTTTGGAAGAATATCGCAAATCTGAATTACATTGTTATTTGAAAAAGATTGTATTGAATAGTCATTAGTTTTTTCTTTATTTTGTGCAAAATTACTGTATGTAATGAAGAATAAAATAAATAGCAGAAGTTGTTTTGTCGTCATAAGTTTATAGAATTTATTGATTAAATGACAAATTTAAGAAAATATAATAATTATTTGGCTACCACCAACTAAAACTGCTTACTACAAAAATTATCAGAGAATCAATTCCATTTAATCAGCTCACAACAATCACCATTTGAGTTTCAACAGATTCAATTACTCGGGATAGCTTTTCATATAGGGATTGAATAGATAATAAGTCCACTTATTTTTCAGTATCTTTAAAATAAAATATTTTTAATTTATGGATAAGTAACTATGAAAATATAATTGACAATGTTGCAAGCAGCTAAGTGATTGCCTATTAGTTAATTACAATACTGTGGACTTTTTTTCTATTGACCGTGGTCTACTTATTTTGGATTTTACACTAAAAAATTAAATTTTCCGCAAAAAATTGTCGTTTTCAAATATTTGCCGTAATTTTGCTTGGCAAATAGAGAAACGAAATTATTTGCTATGTTAGATTCTTCAAAGTTGCTTTACGAAGCACTCACCTACGACGACGTTCTGCTCGTCCCAGCATACTCCGAGGTACTTCCGCGTGATACGCATACGAAAACATTTTTAACAAAAAATATTCAATTAAACATTCCACTTATTTCGGCGGCAATGGATACCGTTACCGAATACGAAATGGCTGTGGCAATGGCACAAGAGGGCGGAATCGGTTTTATTCACAAAAACATGAGCATTCAGCAGCAAGCCGAGCAAGTTCGTAAGGTAAAACGCTCAGAAAGTGGTATGATTATCGACCCAATTACATTGCACGAAACAGCAACTGTTGGAGATGCTCTTCGTATAATGAAAGAATTCCGCATAGGTGGTATTCCGATAGTTGACGAAAACCAAAAACTCAAAGGTATCATCACCAACCGTGATTTACGTTTTCAGTTAGATGCTTCAAAAGCGATTACTGATATTATGACCAAAGATAACCTAATCGTTGGACATGAAGGGGCAGGATTGGCCGAAGCAGAAGACATTTTACGCAATTATAAAATCGAGAAACTTCCAATTGTTGATAAAGACTATAAAATCATCGGTTTGATTACTTATCGAGATATTTTGAAGAAAAAAGACCGTCCGAATGCTGCAAAAGACAGGCTGGGTCGTCTGATTGCAGGTGCAGCCGTTGGCGTTACGCCCGACATCGAAGAACGTGTAGCAGCCCTCATCAAAGCAGGAGTTGATGTAGTAAGTATAGACACTGCTCACGGCCACTCGAAAGGTGTAATAGATGCCCTTAAACGCATCAAAGGGGCATTTCCGAAAATTGATGTAATCGTAGGAAATATAGCTACCGAAGAAGCCGCCGAAGCCCTTGCCAAAGCAGGTGCTGATGCTATTAAAGTTGGTGTAGGTCCAGGAAGTATTTGTACAACTCGTATCATTGCAGGTATCGGAGTGCCACAACTCTCGGCCGTTGCTGACTCAGCAAGAGCAGCAGCAAAATACGGTGTTCCAGTAATTGCTGATGGTGGAATTCGTTTCTCAGGCGATATTGTAAAAGCAATCGCAGGCGGTGCAAGTACCGTTATGATTGGTTCGCTTTTGGCAGGAACAGAAGAAGCCCCAGGCGAAATGGTGATTTATGAAGGACGTAAGTTTAAAACATATCGCGGAATGGGTTCGGTAGAAGCAATGGAAGACGGCTCAAAAGATCGTTATTTCCAAGATGCCGAAGATGATATTAAGAAACTCGTTCCTGAAGGAATCGTGGGTCGTGTGCCATTTAAAGGTCGTGCTGCCGAAATTATCTATCAAATGGTAGGTGGTTTGAAAGCAGGTATGGGCTATTGTGGTGCTGGTGATATTGCTACTTTACAAAAAGCAAGATTTGTAAAAATCACAGCATCAGGTATTAAAGAAAGTCACCCGCACGATATTCAGATTACAAGAGAAGCTCCGAACTATTCGAGATAATAGTTTTTCATTTACACCAAAAGAAAACTGAACGCAGATTTTTATGGTTCTTATGATTGATGTATGATTTGATGAAAGCGAATCATAATCAATCCAAACAATCATAAATATTTGCGTTTTATTTTGCAGTAAATATTGCAATTTTTTATATATTCACACATTCGCTCATTCAATCATTCGCTCATTAAAAAATATGAATCGAGTACTAATTACAGGTGCAAATGGCTTGGTTGGCAGTGCCGCCGCCTGTAGGTTTACAGAAGCTGGTTATGAAGTTACGGCATTATGCCGTGTTGGCAGCGATTTGTCTTTATTGAAAGATATTATACCTAAAATCAAAATCATCGAAGGTGATATTTTGGATATACATTCACTTGAAAATTCACTCGAAAATCAAGATTTTGTAGTTCATACAGCCGCTTTGGTGTCTTTCGAACCCAAAGACCGCAACCAAATGTTTAAGGTAAACGTAGAAGGGACGGCCAACTTGGTAAATATTTGTTTAGAAAAAAACATCAAAAAACTCTGTCACGTAAGTTCGATTGCGGCATTGGGTCGCCCAACGTCGGCCTCAGAAAATGTGCATGGTGGAATCATTGACGAAAATCAAAAATGGGAAGATTCTCCGCTCAACTCAAATTACGCAAAATCGAAGTACGAAGGCGAGCTTGAAGTATGGCGTGGCGAAGCAGAAGGGCTGAATGTGGTGGTCTTAAATCCATCAATTATTTTGGGTGAAGGAAATTGGCACAAAAGTAGTACGCAACTCTTTAAGTACGTTTATGACCAGCATAAATATTATACCAATGGCAATTTCAATTATGTAGATATAAACGACCTCGTAACGGCTATTTTTATACTTACTACCTCAAAAATCAAAGGTGAACGCTTCATTCTGAATGGCGGTACAACAACATATAAGCTATTTTTCGAGAAAATAGCGGTAGTTTTTGGCAAAAAAGCCCCTTTTAAGACTTTATCACTTTTCGCCATCGAAATCCTATGGCGACTCGAAGCCTTGCGGGCTTTCTTCACAAAAAATGCCCCATTAATTACAAAAGAAACCGCCCATAACTCTAGCACAAAATTTACTTATAAAAACCAAAAAATTAAAAAAGCTATTAATTTTCAATTTACCGATTTAGACGAAACGATTAATCGGGTTGGAAATTTTCTTTTGAAATAGTTTCTTGGAAATTTGTTATTGGAAAACTGGCAAACTAGTTATTTGAGAATTGTCTAATTAATAGGCGGGTTCTCAGTTTTCAACAACCAGTAACCGCACGGTCCGCCCCGTAATTCTCTAATCAATTAATAATCACTACTTGAATTTTTATTTCTGGAAAAATATTGACATTTAATAAATAATTTTTACATTTATTAATCGTTTTATTGGTGTCAATAATCTTGTATGTTATTTCATTGATTATCAGCAGATAATATTAAAATATAAATAAAATACAAGCGTGTTTTTATAACCATAAAATTAATTTTTAGCACAATGTGCAGCCCTATGGTTGGGCTGTTTAACCTTTGAGTGAAATTCTACATGCAACACGAATTTAGTGACAGATTCGATGGTTTCGATGACGCTGATGTGAAAGCATCGGCCGAACGCTTTGAGGAAATGCTCAAAAGTAAAGAAACGATTTTCTTCGACGAAGAAACATACGAACAATTATCCGAATACTATTTGCTCAAAAGCAAGTGGGATATGGCAATGAAAGCCTGCCGAATTGGTCTTCAACACTACCCTTATTCGATCGAATTATTACTCGACAAAGTGCAGCTACACGCCAATTATGAGCAATTCGACGAAGCAATGGAGGTTTTGGATACCGCTTCCACGTATAATCCAGCCGATAACGAAATCACTTACATGAGAGGCGTAATTTGCAATCTCATGGGCAATTACGAAGAAGCCATTGAATATCTACGTGAGTCATTATTACTATCAGACGAAAAAGAAACAGTATATTTTCAGCTTGCTCAAACCTACCAAAACTGGCAGAAGTTTGAAGAAGCCGCTCATTTCTTTAAAAAAGCTATTCGTAATAAATTTCAAGAGGAAATTGCTTTTTATGAATTAGTATTTTGCTTAGAACAAGCCGATAAATTAGAAGAAAATCTCAGCTATTTTCAAGAATTAGTTGATGATGATCCCTACTCGCAATTTGCGTGGTTCGCCTTGGGAATGACTTATAGCCGCCTCGGCAAGCATAAAGATGCTGCCTTTGCGTATGATTATGCAGTTACGGTCAAAGAAGATTTTGCTTCAGGTTGGTTCAATTTGGCTCATGCTTACATGAACATCAATAATTTTATTGATGCAAAAGAATGCTATGCCAATGTACTAAAACACGAAGCCCCAACGGCCGAGGTTTATACACATTTGGGTGCTGCTTGCGAGAAATTGGAAAAATACGACGAAGCCTACAAACATTACCGAGAAGCCACCGTTTTGGACGAAAATTGGGACGATGCCTGGTTTGGAATGGGTTCAGCTTTGTATGAGCAAGAACGCTGGTTTGAGAGTGTTCATTTTACGCAAAAGGCTATCAAACTCAACGAAGAAAACGCTGATTATTGGTTGCTTTTGGGAGATACCGAATCTAAATTAGGGAATTTTTTGTCGAGTAATGAGGCATATACGCAAGCCGTTGCACTTGACTCAAATAACCCAGATATTTGGTTAAATTGGTCGTTACTTTTCTTTGAGCAAAGCCAATACAGTAAAGCCTTCGAAATCGTGTATGACGGGATCAGCGAAATGCCTGACGATTCAGATTTGTTCTATCGTGCCGCCGCTTATTTGATTTTTGATGGAAGCTACAATGAAGCCTACAAATACCTCGAAACAGGCTTGATTTTAGACTATGATGCCCACGCCCAAATCTATGATTTCTTCCCGAATCTTGATACGCAAAAAGCTCTTCATCGAATTATTGAGCAGTATAAGTAGGTGAACAAAAAAGGCTTGAAATTATTTTCAAGCCTTTTTTGTTATTGCTCGCATTGTAATGTCTTTGACTTCGCACGAGTGTTTAATCATCATCCGATGACTTTGCTTTGCGTATCATATCATCTTCCCACTTCCAATTGATTTTATACCTTTCTTAGAAAGGGCTTTCACTCCAAAAATCAAATCCGCAAAACGTGGGTCAGAGGTTAGTCCTTTTTTGTATCGGCTATAAATCTGTTGAATAACTACTGAGTTTTTGAATAAACCAAAAACATAGAAATACAGAATATTTGATACATCTCGGCCGCTCTTTTCGGCGTAACGCTCGGCAAACTCTTGGCGAGTTAAGTTTCCTTCCACCCACGAAAGATTAAATGTTTTTTCAAAAGCTCCATCATTCGCTTCTGCCCAATACGATAGGCTTGTCCCTAAATCCATGAGTGGGTCGCCAACGGTGGTCATTTCCCAGTCTAAAACCGCAATGATTTCTGATAAATTATTGGAGTTTAGCACCACATTATCATACTTATAATCGTTATGTATGAGCGTTGGTTTTGCTTCGTTGGGAAGATTGTCTTTGAGCCAGGCTGCCAGAGTATCCATTGCTGCAATTTCATCAGTTTTTGAGGATAAATAGCGTTTATGCCAGCCTTCGACTTGTCGCTGTATATATCCTTCGGGTTTCCCAATATTCACTAAACCAGTGCTTTCAATATCAATAGCGTGTAAAGCTGCCAGATTATCACACAATGCTTCTGAGAGTTTTCGCATTTCAGCAGGAGCAACAGTTTGCATGAGTTTAGGTGCATCTTTTGCTCGTAAAATAATGCCTTGCACTCGCTCCATGATATAAAACGGACAACCAATAACTGTCTCATCATCTGTAAAAATAATCGGATTTGGTATTTTTTCATACCCAGTCGACTTAATGGCCGTCAGAATCTTGAATTCACGAGCCATATCATGCCCACCTTTGATGTCTTTCGCTCCCACAGGCGGGCGACGTAAAACATATTCACGGTTAGCCGTTTTTAAGAAATACGTTAGATTGGAGTATCCCCCGGGAAACTGCAAAACTTTGGTAATTTCTTCAAAATCAGGCAATTGAGATTTGATGCAGTAATTCAACTTTATCAAATCTAATTCTTCTCCCTGCCTAACTGCCGTAGGAGTATCTATTTTTAATGATGTCATTTTTTAGCAAATGCGGGCGGCGTTCCGCTCCATGGTTGGTAGAATTTTGTTGTTGAATCTCATTCTCAATTCTTAATTCTACATTCTCAATTATTACTGGTGTTCTGGTCTTAACAAATCATTCACCGTTTTTACGGGGTTGAAAGTAATCAACGGAACTTCTACGAACAACGTATTCCAGTCGGCCATTGCACCATTCCATAAACCGGGTAATTCTTGGGCTTTTAGGTCACGACCACTTTGTGATTTTTGAGTATTGAAGCCAGTTTTAGGGTCACGGAACTCCAAAAGATTAAATTTGTTTCCTTGATAGTCTTTCAAAGTACAAATCAAATCAACAGGGTTGAAGTGCGTTGCTTCATCAAAAATCTCTTTTTGTTCGGGGTCTTTCAAATCAATTTGAGCCGATTCTACTACTTGAAGTGAAATCGAGCCATCAGCATTTTCTGCCCAGAATGGCCCACCACCTGGTTCGCCAACGTTTTTTACCATTCCACAAATACGCAATGGACGATTGAGTTTCGTGCGGCAATAAGTTTTGCGTTCTTCTAAAGACAAATTATCATAACTTTCGGGAAATTCTACACAGAGGTCAAACTCAATAAAGTCTTCAATTTCTTCTACGTCCTCTTCTTTCAAGTCTGCACCATCCATCATTTTCAGATAAGCAAAAACCGCTTGTTGGTAGCTTAAAACCAAACTCGCCAAAGCTTTTTTGTAGATGATTGTTTGCTCTTTTAAGCTATCTGGTACAACGTTATCGATATTTTTGATAAATACTACATCAGCATCTTGGTCGTTGAGGTTTTCAAGCAAAGCACCGTGTCCTGCTGGGCGGAAAAGTAAATCTCCACCCGCCGTTCGGAATGGCGTATTATCAAGATTTACAGCAATCGTATCTGTTGAAGGCTTTTGCTCTGAGAAGCTGATGTTATATTTTACGCCATATTTTACTTCGTAATCAGCCAAAACTGCATCAATCAAGGACGTAAACTTGCTTCTATGCTCAGGCGAAACCGTAAAATGAAGGTTCACTTTTCCGCCTGAACTGGCATATTTTGCACCTTCAACCAGATGTTCTTCGGCTGGTGTGCGAGTTAAATCGCCGTATTTATGGAACTCCAACAAACCTTTAGGTAAAGCACCATAATCAAGGCCTTCGGCAGTGAGGAGATGTTTGAGTATAGTTTTGTGGTCGGCCGACTCGCTACCAACTGATTTTATCAAACTTTTATAGTAGGCAAAATCTTGTAGGTGTTCTAAAACCTCATTAACCGATTTGTCGAATTTATTTTCTTCCAAAGCCGCAAAAAGCGATTTAAACATACGTGAAGCCGCACCCGAAGCAGGCACAAACTTTAGCAGTTTTTTGCCAAAAATTTGGTTGTCGAAATCCTTTGATAGTTCTTTGGCTTTTTCGTCACCAAGCTGAATCATTCCATCGTCGATGGTAGCCGCTCGAACGACATTTAGGTATGGAAATCCTATTTTAAAATTCTCGATTTGCTCAAGAATCGTTTCCACTTTTGCCCCACGGGCTTCGATTAGGTTAAGGTCGTTTTCGCTAAACATATTAATAAGGTTGAGTTAAAATTTGTCAACGGTCAATTGAGGATATATAAAGTGCTGATAAATAGATCGTTAACAGAATACATGTTGTGTTTTTTTATATTTCCGCCACTTTATTTTTGTGATAGTGGCTGTTAAAAATGTAATTTTACGAAAAAATAGAATCAAGGCAATGTTTTTGCTAGGGATTAATTAAAGTTATTCAAGTCAACGGTCAATAGAAGGCAGTCGATATTATTTTGTGGACTGTTGTCCGTGGGCTGTGGAACACTCAAAAATCATGAATTCAATACTCCCACTTTTACAGAAAACCCAGCAAGCTTCGGCGGCTGTTCGTCGTTTGTCCGATGCCCATCGTAGCGATTTATTAAATGATTTAGCCGCAATCGTTGAGCAATCGAAGGTACTAATAATGTCAGAAAATCAGAAAGATTTAGACTTGATGGACAAGGTTGACCCTAAATACGACCGATTGTTATTAAACGAAAGCCGTATTCAAGGTTTGGCAGATTCGTTGAGAGAAGTTGCACTTTTACCCGATCCAACAGGAGAAGTATTGATTGAAAGAAATCTTGAAAATGGATTAAATATTAAGAAAATAGCCGTTCCGATGGGAGTTGTCGGCGTCATTTACGAATCTCGCCCCAACGTAACGATTGATGTGGCTTCGTTGTGCTTACGCTCGGGGAATGCCTGCGTACTGAAAGGTGGAAAAGAAGCTGTTTTTTCGAATACTTGTTTAATTGGCTTGATTCATGAAATTTTAGCAAAATATGGCGTTGCGGATGAAGCAGTTTTGCTTTTACCAAGCGACCGAAAATTTACTGAAGAATTACTTAAAGCCACTCGCTATGTGGATATTATAATTCCTCGTGGTTCTGATTCGCTTATTCAATATGTGCGTCAAAATTCACTGATTCCAACCATCGAAACTGGTGCGGGTGTGGTGCATACTTACGTTGAAACAAGTGCCGATTTAGATAAAGCTAAAGAAATAATTGTTAATGCAAGAGTTTCTCGTCCGTCGGTTTGTAATTCGCTCGACTGTGCTATTATTGATGAAACTATAATTAATGAATTTTTGCCAATGTTGGTAGAGGATTTCAAGAAATGGAATGTTGAAGTTTATGCCGATGAAGCTTCTTTCGCTATTTTTGAGAAAATTGGCTATGAAAAGCTACAAAAAGCCCAAGAAGAAGACTTTGGAAAGGAATGGCTAGACTATAAAATTTCTATCAAAACCGTTGCCAATCTTGACGAAGCCCTTTCGCACATTCAAACATTTTCTTCCCGACATTCAGAAGCTATTTTGACCCAAAATCAAGCTTTTGCTTATAGATTTTTGGCAGAAGTAGATGCGGCAGCCGTTTATCATAATGCCTCCACTCGCTTTACCGATGGTGGACAGTTTGGTTTAGGTGCTGAAATTGGCATTTCTACACAAAAACTCCATGCTCGTGGGCCTTTTGCTCTCGAAAAACTAGTCACCGAAAAATGGATTGTGTTGGGCGATGGGCAGGTGAGATGGTAGCTTCAAAAAATACGATTGTATTTTCTAATGCTTGGCTACAACAAATTAGTATTCTAATGCATTTTTAATTCTAATCTTAATTGCAGTATTGGTCCATTCAGCGATAATCATGAAAGGAGTTTCTAAGTGAGGGTTGGCATCTATAATCGCTTGAAATGTTTGGATATGAATCTTTGAATCAAAATGCCCAGATTTTAGGAAAACTACTCCCAAGAAACTTGATTTGTCTTTGTGTACCAACGTGCCGAAATCGCTATCAAGTGTGATAAAGATTCGATTCTTTTTGGTGGCTAATTCTAATAAAAAAGCATCCGAAGAGCCATTTAGATTGCTTTCTTTGACATCGAAAACATCAAAACCTATTTCTCGAAGAAAAACCACTAAGAATGGGTCTATATTTTCATCAGTAAATAAAGAAAAATCAGAAAGATTCATTAAGCAGCATTTTAATGTAGAACCTCAATGAGGATTTCGTTTTTCATCGCATCAGAAGCATACAAAATGGATTGTTTTATTGCCTCAATTGAAATGTGGGGATGCTTTATAAGAATATCTTGAATAGAAGCCCCCGTAGCAATCCATTCCAAGATTAGTTGCACGCTTATTCTGGTTCCTTTTATACAAGGTTTTCCTGCCAAAATAGCTATATCTGAAACAATAAGTGGATATTTCATAGTATTATGAACATAAAATCTAAACAAATTTACACTAATTTGGAAACAAACAAAATTTCAGCATTCTATTTTTCATTCCTAATTCTCAATTTTTCATTCGTAAATAAAAATCTCTACATTTGTCATAGAAAATAACCTATGATAAAAATGAAAAATCTTCCTGAGCAATTTGCTCATCCGTATTCTTTTGCTCCAAATTTTAAGAAATCAGCCGTTTATTTTTCGATGGAATTTGCCATCGACCAAGCTCTGAAAACCTATTCGGGTGGACTTGGATTTTTGGCTGGCTCGCATATGCGAAGTGCCTATCAAACCAAACAAAACCTTGTCGGAATCGGTATGCTTTGGAAATTTGGTTATTATGACCAAGTTAGAAATACTGATAATAGCATGGCAGTACAGTTTCGTGAGAAAATGTATAGTTTTTTAATAGATACTGGCGTTCGTTTCCAAATGAATATCCAAAACCGAGCAGTTTGGGTAGCTGCTTATTTCTTGCCTCCGACAACTTTTGGCACTGTTCCGATGTTTTTTTTGACCACCGACACCGATGGAAATGATAATTGGGCAAGGTCGATTTCATATCATCTGTACGATGCCGATGCTTCAATAAAAGTAGCCCAATGTATGGTTTTGGGTCTTGGTGGAACTACTTTTCTGGATAAAATCAATTACGAACCTGAAGTATATCATTTCAATGAAGCACATGCACTTTCGGGAGCTTTTCATCTATATAAAAAGTTTGGAAAAGTTGCTGATTTGAAAAAACGTTTGGTTTTCACGACTCATACTCCCGAAGAGGCTGGCAACGAAAAACACGACATCAATATGCTCGAAAACATGAATTTCTTTGATGGCGTGCCAATAAATGAAGTTCGTAAAATTTGTGGAATGCCGCCGACTGGAATTACAGACAATGTGTTCAATCACTCGTTGGTTGCTTTGCGTTTGAGCCGAAAAGCCAATGCTGTATCAAAACTACATGGCGATGTTTCTCGTAAAATGTGGGGCGATTATAAAGGAATTTGTGAAATTACGCACGTCACCAACGCTCAAAATAATCTTTATTGGGCTGATGATATTTTGGAAAAAGCCCGTAAAAAAGGCGATTTAGAAATCATCTCTTCTCGCAAAAAGGAACTGAAAGAAGTGCTTTTCAGAACCGTTGCCGACCAAGCAGGAAAACTCTTTAAACCCGATGTCTTGACGATTATTTGGGCAAGAAGATTTGCAGCTTACAAACGCCCCGATTTGCTCACTCGTGACCGTGAACGCTTTGATAAATTGATGAAAAATACCAAATATCCGATTCAATTTATTTGGGCAGGAAAACCCTACCCTTTTGATGGTGGAGCAATCAATAATTTCAATCAGTTGTATTATTTAGGCCACCTTTACCCAAATATGGCGGTGCTGACTGGGCATGAATTGAACTTATCGAAGCTCATAAAAGATGGCTCGGATGTGTGGCTCAATACGCCAATCGTGACTCGTGAGGCTTCGGGGACAAGCGGAATGACAGCAGCTATGAATGCTTCCCTCAACTTTTCGACTTTTGATGGTTGGGTTTGTGAATTTGCAACTGAGCAAAACTCATTCGTTGTGCCTGTTGCCCCACAATCTCCCGATTGGGAACGAGACAGAGTTGATATTCATAATATGCTTGAAATGCTCGAAAATAAAATCTTACCAACCTATTATGACCACCCCGGAGAATGGCAAAAAATGGTTTTACAGAGCATGAATGATGTAAATGCGTTCTTCGACTCTGACCGTATGGCGGCTGAGTATTATGAGAAGGTTTATTGATAGATTTATATTCTTGGCATAGTTTAAAGCTATGCCAAGAAATTAATTTGACAAACTAGTAACCATTTTGGATACATTTTAATATATTTGTATAGTGAGAATTATTTCTGTAAAAACATTAAAGGTATTTTGGGATAAAGAGCATCAAGCCGAACAAGCTTTACGTAGCTGGTATGATGAAGCGGAAAAGGCTACTTGGAAAACACCCCAAGAATTGAAGCAACAATATATAAATGCTTCTATTTTAAGCGAAAAAAGGGTTGTTTTTAACATTCATGGCAATAAATATCGACTAATTGTAGATATTGAGTATCGCCTACAAATACTTTTTGTTGTTTGGGTTGGTACACATGCTGAATATGATAAGATTGACGCAAAAAAGATTAGCTATGCAAAAAATAATTAAAACAGAAGCCGAGTATGAAGCTGGATTGGAACGTATATACGAATTGATGCAATTAGATATACAACCTAATTCTGAGGAAGAAGCAGAGCTTGAAATAAGCTCATTATTAGTAAAAGAGTACGAAAAAACACATTATCCGATTGCACCACCACATCCATTAGAGGCTATTAAGTTTCGTTTAGAACAAATGGGTCTAAAAGAAAGCGAACTCAGTAAAATACTTGGAAATCGTAGTCGTAAGTATGATATAATGAATGGGCATAGAAAATTGAGCCTTTCGATGATTCGTGCGTTACATAAAAAGTTAAATATTCCTGCTGAAACATTGATTTTAGAATATTAAATCTATGGCCATTAAAAATCAGTTTTATAGATAAACCTTTTAAAAGTCAAATTCATGCTTCGAGTTCCTTCTTCGATAAATTCCAATGAATTTGAGTCTCTGAAGATTCAAAACATGACTTTTGTTGCTTATCGGAATAATATTTATCCATCAAGAAATGAGATTTTTTTTGAGGAACACGCTATTATTTACGTCCTTGAAGGAGAAAAAAGATTCGTTTCTCCTACGCAGGATGTTCATGTAAAAAAAGGACAAATTTTGTTTTTTCAGCGTGGTTGCTATTTCATGAATGAGTCGATTGATGTCAATTATCGTAGTCTTGTTTTTTTCTTTCCTGAAAAATTATTGAAAGAGTTTGTGTCTCAAAATCTATCACTCTTTGAAGATTATACCCATAGTTCGTTTGAGCAGATATTGAGTTTGGAAAGTAATAGTGGTTTTGATATTTTCGTTGATTCGCTTATTCCATTTTTTAGTACAAGAACCAATCTTTTGAATCAATTTCTGAAACTTAAATTTGATGAATTGATGTTGCACTTGCTTGACCTCGACAGGAGCAATCAATTTCGGATCACGCTTTTTAATATTTATCAAGGGCAAAAGGTTGACTTATCATTTTTTCTTGAAAATTATTATCTCAAACCATTGTCTATCAATGAATTAGCACGAATTTCTGGTCGAAGCCTTTCGGCTTTTAAACGTGATTTTGAATTACAATTTAATACTTCGCCTGCCGTTTGGATAAAAAATAAACGCCTCGAATATGCCTTTTTTCTTCTACAAAATTCTCAAAAAAACGTTTCCGAAATAAGCCTTGAAATTGGCTACGAAAGCGTTTCTCACTTCATCAAAGCCTTTAAAGAAAAATACGGTTTTACGCCCAATAAAATTAATTAAACCAAAAACGCTATTTTTTGGGCGTTTGGCGTTATGCAAGATTGAGTATTTTAGCTCAATTTTGTATCGCCTATCCCAAAAACTCCAATGGCGGACAAATTTCAAAATAAATATCGCATTCCTTCGGCAAGACATCCCAACTGGGATTATGGCACAAATGGTGCGTATTTTATTACGATTTGTACGAAAAATCGACAATATTTTTTTGGAGAATGTGAAAAGGGCAACATGAAATTATCGACTTTAGGGGCAATTACACAAGGTTTTTGGCACGAAATTCCAAAACACTTTCCATTTGTAGAATTGGGTGAATTTGTGGTAATGCCTAATCATATTCATGGTATTTTGATTTTGAATAAAAATGGTTTTGATGAAAATGGCGAAACTATAGACATAAGAACTCATCGACCCCGTAGAGACGTTGCATTGCAACGTCTCTACCGAGAACAAAAACGAATTTTATCAAAAAATATCACCAAAAACTGGGTCGATTTCAACCATTATTCGGTCATACAAATCAATTTGCACCAAACACATTCATGCCGCATTTCCGACATTGAATTTTGAATGGCAAACTCGTTTTTGGGATAATATTATTCGTGATGATGAAGCATTTAACACCATTAGCCAATATATTATCAATAATCCCTTGAATTGGGAAGATGATAAATTTATCGGAAAGGAAACCGATAATCCAATGTATATACAAGGCATTGCCTTGTCACTACGGTACGTAACAAACAAAAAACGCATTAAAACAATTAATTATATGTCAGCACTAACATCATTATTCGACAAAGTATGGGATGCCCACGTCGTTCGTAAAATCGAAGATGGCCCCGATGTTTTTCTTATTGACCGCCACTTCATTCACGAAGTAACGAGTCCAGTAGCCTTTTTGGGTCTCGAAAGTCGTGATTTAGGCGTACTTTTCCCTAATCGTACTTTTGCAACTGCCGATCATAATACACCAACAATTAATCAACATTTACCAGTTCAAGACCCACTTTCAGCCAATCAGTTGAAAGCTTTGGAAACAAACTCGGCTAAATACGGCATTTCTCACTGGGGATTAGGTCACGCAAAAAATGGTATTGTTCACGTAGTTGGACCAGAAAACGGTATTACTCTCCCAGGAATGACCATAGTTTGTGGCGATTCGCATACTTCTACGCACGGGGCTTTTGGTGCAATTGCCTTCGGAATTGGTACTTCTGAGGTGGAAATGGTACTTTCTTCGCAATGTATCATGCAGCCAAAACCAAAGAAAATGCGTGTAACAATCAATGGTAAATTGGGCAAGGCTGTTACTCCAAAAGACGTTACTCTTTTCATTATTTCAAAACTTTCGGCAGCAGGTGCTACGGGCTATTTCTGTGAATATGCTGGTGATGTTTTTGAAAACATGAGCATGGAGGGGCGTATGACGGTTTGTAATATGTCAATTGAAATGGGTGCGAGAGGTGGAATGATTGCTCCAGACGAAACTACTTTTGCTTACTTAAAAGGTAGAGAGCAAACACCAAAAGGCGAGGCTTGGGAAAGAGCTTTGGCTTACTGGAAAACCCTCAAAACTGATGAAGGAACAGTTTTCGATATTGAATATAGCTATGATGCGGCCGAAATCGAACCACAAATTACTTATGGTACAAATCCAGGTCTTGGAACAGGTATTTCTCAAAATATTCCTCAAGCGGCAAATGTACTTGATGGTGCTGCTTCTTATGCAAAATCATTGAATTACATGGGCTTTGCCGAAAATGAGCAAATCATCGGTAAACCAATTGATTATGTTTTCTTGGGAAGTTGTACAAATGGCCGTATCGAAGATTTCCGTGCCTTTGCATCAATTGTTAAAGGACGTAAAAAAGCCGATAATGTAACGGCTTGGTTAGTACCAGGTTCTCATATCGTAGAATCTCAAATCAAGGAAGAAGGCATTTTAGATATTTTGACCGAAGCAGGTTTTGCTTTGCGTCAACCAGGTTGTTCGGCATGTTTGGCAATGAATGATGATAAAATTCCTGCTGGAAAATATGCAGTTTCAACATCAAACCGAAACTTTGAAGGTCGTCAAGGACCGGGTGCAAGAACACTTTTGGCATCTCCATTGGTAGCAGCAGCAGCAGCGGTTACAGGGAAAGTTACTGACCCAAGAGAATTTTTATAATCTATTTTAAAATTCACCACTAAGGACACTTAAAAGCGGTTTACCGCCCGCACTAAGTTTCACTAAGAATTCCTCCGTGAAACTCCGTGTCTTCCGTGCCTCCGTGGTAATAAATATTCTAAAAAAATGGCTTACGATAAATTTACAGTACTCAAAAGCACCGCAGTTCCGATGCCAATCGAAAATGTGGATACTGACCAAATCATTCCTGCTCGCTTCTTGAAAGCAACAAGCAGAGTAGATTTCGACAAAAACTTATTCAGAGACTGGCGTTATAATAACGATGATTCTCCGAAAGCAGACTTCGTTTTAAATAATCCTATCTACTCAGGCGAAATATTGGTTGGAGGTAGAAACTTCGGTAGCGGTTCTTCTCGTGAACACGCTGCTTGGGCGATTTATGACTACGGTTTCCGTTGCGTAGTTTCGAGTTTCTTTGCCGATATTTTCAAAGGAAACGCTTTAAATATTGGCATTTTGCCAGTACAAGTAAGTGAAGATTTTTTACACAAAATTTTTACGGCTATTGAAGCAGACCCAAAAGCTGAACTTGAAGTCAATCTTCCTGCTCAAACTATCACTATTTTGGCAACTGGCGAATCGGAAAGTTTTGCAATCAACGGCTACAAAAAGAACAACATGATTAATGGCTACGACGATATTGATTATCTCCAGTCAATGAAAGCCGAGATTGCGGATTTCGCTGATAAGAGTTTATACTAAAAAAGCTTTAAGCTATAGGCTATATGCTTTATGCATTTTAAAACGATGCTTTCAGTCAAATGCCTATTGCTTATAGCCTAAAGCTTAAAGCATAATATGCGACACATTGAAATAATGGATACAACGCTCCGTGATGGTGAACAAACCAACGGAGTATCTTTTTCAGCTACCGAGAAATTGGCAATTGCCCAGATGTTGCTCACCGAAGTAAAAGTCGATAGAATCGAAGTTGCTTCAGCAAGGGTTTCTGATGGAGAGTTGCTGGCTGTTCAAAAAATAACTAACTGGGCAAAAGAACATGATTTGCTTGATAAAATAGAGGTTTTGACATTTGTTGATGGTGAATCTTCCATAAAATGGATGCTTGAAGCCGGTGCAAAAGTGATGAATTTATTGACAAAAGGCTCGATGAATCATCTAAAGCACCAGTTGAAGAAAACGCCAGAACAACATTTTAGCGAAATCTCGAGTGTAATTGCTTTGGCTCAGTCGAAAGGTATAAAAACCAACGTTTATCTCGAAGATTGGAGCAACGGAATGCGAAATTCGCAGGATTATGTATTTCATTTTCTTGATTTTCTTGAAACGCAGCCCATCGAACGAGTTTTATTGCCCGATACATTGGGTGTGCTTACTCCACAGGAAACCTACAGTTTTCTGCATTCGATTGTGAAGCGATACCCAAATCAGCACTTTGATTTTCATGCACACAACGACTACGATTTAAGCGTAGCCAATGTCATGGAAGCTATTCGTGCGGGGGTGCAAGGCTTGCATTTGACGGTTAATGGCATGGGAGAACGCACCGGAAATGCTCCACTTTCTAGTACAATTGCTGTTATCAATGATTTCATGCCAGACGTAACAACCTCGGTTGTAGAACAATCGCTTTATACGGTTAGTAAGATTGTTGAGTCATTTTCTGGCTTTGGTATTCCTGTCAATAAACCTGTTATCGGTGAAAATGTTTTCACACAAACAGCAGGCATTCATGCTGATGGAGATAACAAAAATAATCTCTATTTCAATGATTTGATGCCCGAACGTTTCGGCAGAACTCGAAAATACGCTCTCGGAAAAACTTCTGGAAAAGCCAATATTGAGAAGAACCTGCAAGAAATGGGTATCACGCTTACGCAAGAGGAAATCAAGAAAGTAACACAAAGAATCATCGAACTTGGCGACAAAAAGGAAGTCATTACGAAAGAAGATTTGCCATATATTATTGCCGATATACTTGATAGTGAGGCAATTGTAGAGCGTGTGCAGGTGATTAATTATGTAATGACCCACTCAAAAAACCTTCGTCCATCAGTTACTTTAATGGTGAAAATTGATGAGGAAGTTTTTGAAGAAAATGCTCAAGGTGATGGTCAATACGATGCTTTTATGAATGCTTTGAAGAAAATTTATCTGAAAAAGAACATTGCTCTTCCAACACTGACTGATTATGCAGTGAGGATTCCGCCTGGAGGAAAAACCGACGCTCTCTGCGAAACAATTATTAGTTGGGAATGTCCAACAAAAAGTTTCAAAACTCGTGGATTAGATTGCGACCAAACAGTTTCAGCATTGAAAGCTACGCAGAAAATGTTAAATTTGATATGAGAATAGGTACAAAGGTTCAGAGGTGCAAAGGCACAAAGCAACAAAATTAAACATAACTTTATATAAGTTGGATAGTTCAATAAAAACATATAGAGATTTGATAGTTTAGCAAAAAGCTATGCAGTTTGTTACAAGTGTTTATACAAAAAGTGCTTCTTTTCCTCAAATCGAGCAATTTGGATTAACATCACAAGTTAGGCGTTCTGCCGTATCAATTCCAAGTAATATTGCAGAAGGTTACGGTCGAAATAGTACAGGAGATTATACTCGATTTTTACAAATTGCTTTGGGTTCACTGTTTGAGATTCAAACTCAATTAGAAATTGCTTTTAATCTCAATTATATTTCAGAAAATGACTTTCAAACTTTATTCGGCCAAAGTCGAGAAATTGAAAGAATGTTATCAAGTTTAATAAATAAACTAAAAAAATGACACATTGTAGCTTTGTGCCGTAAGTGCCCAATTTATACTTTCATACCGCTTATGGTTTTAAGTCTAATTTGTCCCTCTGTGCCTTTGTCCCTCTGTGCCTCAAATAAAAACATGAAAAAACATATCTTAATCGTCCCAGGTGACGGAATTGGGCAGGAAGTAACTGCCGTTGGTAAAAAAGTAGTAGAGAAAATCGCTGCAAAATTTGGTCATGAATTTACTTATGACGAAGCATTAATTGGTCACGCTGCCATCGTAGCAACTGGCGACCCACTGCCAGAAGAAACACTCGTAAAAATGAAAGCCTCAGATGCCGTTTTATTCGGTGCAGTTGGTCATCCAAAATACGACAACGACCCTTCGGCAAAAGTTCGTCCAGAGCAAGGTTTGTTGAGAATGCGTAAAGAATTAGGACTCTATGCAAATCTTCGCCCAATCAAACTTTTTGATGAACTTTTAGATGCATCAAGCATCAAACCAAAGCTTTTGAAAGGTGCTGATATTCTTTTCTTCCGTGAATTAACAGGTGATGTTTATTTTGGAAAACGGGAGCGTATCGATGAAGGAAACACTGCATACGATACAATGATTTATTCAAAATACGAAGTTGAGCGTATCGCCCGCAAGGCATTCGATGCAGCTATGACTCGTGGCAAAAAATTAATGTCGATTGATAAAGCAAACGTTCTCGAAAGTAGCCGTTTATGGCGTGAAGTGGTACTTGAAGTAGCCAAAGACTACCCAGAAGTTGAACTTTCGCACCAATTTGTTGATGCAGCAGCAATGCTCCTCATCAAAGACCCACGTAAATTTGACGTAGTTGTAACAGGAAATCTTTTCGGAGATATATTGACCGACGAAGCTTCACAAATTGCAGGTTCTATGGGAATGTTAGCATCGGCTTCAATCGGTGATAGCACAGGCGTTTATGAGCCAATTCACGGTTCGGCACATGATATCACAGGAAAGGGAGTTGCAAATCCATTGGCTTCGATTTTATCGGCAGCTTTGATGTTGGATATTTCATTTGGTTTAAAAGCTGAATCAGAGGCTATTATCTCAGCCGTAGATGCAACTTTAAAAGCAGGTTTCCGCACAGGTGATATTGCTGATGCAAACACTCCAAAAGACATGATTTTGGGGACAGATGCGATGGGCGAGCAAATCTTGTCAAGAATATAAGAAGTCTAGAGTCAACGGACGATAGTCCATTGACAGCAGTTCGATAAAAAGACGGGTTTTTACTCGTCTTTTTTGTTTTCGGTAAAAAATATTCTGTAATTTTGATTAAAAAATCACCAAAACTAAACAAATGAAAAAATCATTTTTTATCGCAATAATACTATTAATCAGTCAATTAGGTTTTTCACAAGCATCAAAAATAGCCAAACCAACCACACAAGGTTTAAAACTCGCTTATGTTTATGAAGATTATATTCTTCAGAATGTAAAAGAAATGACGAATCTTCAAGCCGAAATCGCTTCTAAAAAAGTGGGTTTTGAAACCAAACTGGAACAGAAAGCTAAAAAATATCAAGAAGAATTTGCTGAATATCAAGCAATGATGAAAGATATTACTGGCCTGACAACAGATTCTTTGAATACAAAATTGAAGCGAGTGCAGAATATCAAAAAAGATGCCGATGAGTTTCAAACAAATTCAGAAGCCGAACTTCAAAAAATGATTCAAGAGAAATTTTTGGCAATTCGTGAAAAAATAAACGCTACAATCAAGACAGTAGCTACCGAAAAAGGCTTTAAAATTGTATTCAGAAGAAATGCCGATGCAGGAAACAACGAATCAAATACCGTAATGATTTATTCGGCCGATAATGGTAAAGATGACCTTACCGATGCAGTTTTAATTAAAATGGGAACAGTTCCACCGAAGAAATAGAAGTTTATATCACAGCATTTGTAACCTTGGACAGAAAAGTTTTTGAATGAAAAAGAAGTTTTGCCAAATTTTATCATGAATTATATCTCTGAAAAAATAGATAAACTCACCAATTCAATAGAAAATGCGTTTTCAGGTGATAAATTTGATACAGAAGTAAGTGTTGTAAAAGACACTGAAATAAAAAAAGCTGATTGGCTGTTTGATTGGAAAAAAGAAATAAATCATAAATCGAAACAAGTTTACAAACTTACAATCAAAGACAATTCAAAAATCATTCAAGGTATAATGAGCTTAGAAGTGCGACAAGGGCATATTTTCCTACATTTGGTCGAAAATGCTAAATTTAATAGAGGGGAAAATAAAATATATGTAGGTGTTGCAGGAAATTTGTTTGCTTATGCCTGTAAAGTAGCTTTTGAAATGGATTTTGGAGGATATGTTTCATTCGTTGCAAAATCAGCACTACGAGAACACTATGCTAAAACATTAGGGGCGGAAGTGCTTTTTAATAAGCTACAAAATTAGTCAATCAATATTTTAATAAATAAAATCATGGGACTCATCAAAGAACCTCTCGAAATTGATTTAATTGTAGATAGTCGAGGCTTAACACCAATGGATTTGGATAATATTGATGTTGCAATTAATCTACATAAAATGGCTCAACGAAGTAAAAAAACAACGTTGATTCGACCAACTCGTAAAATATTGCAGAAGTAAAATCAAAAACGCCCAGCTATTTCTCAATAACTGGGCGTTTTACTTAAAAAATCGACTACTTAGCCTCTTTTACATATTTTTTCAACCATTCGTTTTGTTCCCAAAGCATGTGTAGCAAATTTTCTTTACCTCGGTAGCCGTGTGCTTCATAAGGTAAAAACACAAAACGTACAGTTCCACCGTGTCCTTTGATTGCCGCAAACATACGCTCACTATTGATAGGGAAAGTACCAGGATTATCATCAGTATCGCCGTGAATTAGTAAAAGTGGCGTTTTGATTTTATCGGCATAACTAAACGGACTCATTTTATAGTACAAATCTGGAGCTTCCCAATAAGTTCTGTCTTCTGCTTGAAAACCAAATGGCGTCAATGTTCTATTATAAGCACCGCTTCTCGCAATTCCTGCCTTGAAAAGTTTAGTATGGCTCAATAAATGGGCAGTCATAAAAGCACCGTAGCTGTGTCCGCCAGCGGCAACTCTATTCCTATCGCCAACGCCAATTTTTGCCAAATGATTAATTGCTGCTTCGGCATTTAGGGTAAGTTGTTCAATAAAACTATCATTCGGTTTTGTGTCTCCACCCTTACTCACAATTGGCATTTCGGCATTATCAAGCACCGCAAAACCTTGTGTTACGTAGTAAATTGGACTTCCCCAAGCAATCGTAATAAACTTATTTTCACTTCCACGCACTTGTGCAGCATCGGCCGCATTATTAAATTCTCTTGGATACGCCCACAAATAAACTGGTAAAGCTCCGTCTTTTTCTTTATTATAGCCTTTAGGCAAGTACAAATCACCCGTTAATTCAATACCGTCTTTGCGAGTATATTTCACTTTTTGTTTACTCACACCAACCAATCCAGGATACGGATTCGTAAATGCCGTGATTGGCATATCAGCAATGCGTAATTTCAGATTTTTGATATAAAAATTAGGTACCTCGGTTTTTGATTCTTTACGAGTAATGAACTTTAGATTTTTTGAATCTAGAACATCAACCACAAACTCAAAAGTACCTTCACTGCATCGCCAAAGTTGTTCGGTTTTCTTAGTGTCAATATCAAATAAACTCAAAAATGGCAAATCACCTTTTGTCGAAGAACCAACTGTGTTATTTAAGAAAATTTTATTTCCTTCTACCAAAATCACTTGTTGACCAAAGCTATTTTTCTCCATCAAAGGCGTACCCGGATTGCCGTAAGCATCCGTAATATTTCTTTCAAAAAGTGTAGAAATCGTTTTTGTGCTACTATTGTATCTACTTACTTTAAGGCTTTGTTTACCTGTAAGTGCTTCCGAAACCCACGCAAAATTTTCATTTCCCCAAGTTATTCCACGGAAACGCGTATTTGTTTTGAATAACTCTTGTTTTTCGGTTTTAAAAGGTGCGGCTTGTGCATAAACCACATCATGGAATTCCATGTTCTTTTTTATCAAACCACTATCAAGCGGCATTGCCCAAACCAAGGTTGCTGCCTCATCGGCTCTCCATTCAAAACCTCTCGGAATATTCTGCACATTATCATTGCCAGAAGGTCGTGTTTCGGCACTTGGCAAATCTGCCATTTCTTTTACCAATTTTCCAGTAATATCAACAACCAAAACCGATGTAGGAAAGCCGCTTGATGTAACTAAATAAGAAAACGGTTTCTTTAAAACTTCCAATAAATAGTATTTTTTATCGGGCGATAAAGTATAAGATTCGTAAATGGCTGGTTTGCCCAATGGCGTTTCTACTCCTCCACGATTAATGACCATCTGAGCTGTTGCCATAAATTCAAAAAGTTGTTCATCATAAGGAGTTTTTATTAAATCTTGGTATGTACGGCCAGGAGCAGCTTTTCCGATGTTTTGCTGTATGGTTGGGCCTTTGGGTGTTATTGGCTTTGAAGGAGCAGCACTTGGCAAGCTAACTGCTGTTTTATAAACAATGGCATTATCATCGAACCAAGTTAAATCAGCACCTAAAACCACGTTTAAAGCCTTTTTATTTACTTTGCTTGCTACTTTTGTCGCTATCTCAACAATATATATATCAACTCTGCTACTAGTAGTATTTGTAAAAGCAATCTTCTTTTCGCTCGGACTCCATCTTACATTTCCTGCCAACATATTTGCTGGTAAACCACTGATTTTAAACTCTTTACCAGTTTTGATGTTTTTCAACGAAAAATTATTGATGAAGGTTTGTCGGCTTGGCGAGAAATTATTTGGGTTTAATCTCAAACCTGCAATTCTGATTTCGGGTTGACCTAATTCCTCAACGGTTGGGTAAGAATTACGTTCACTTTGAAGCATCCATTCGCCTTGACTGTCGATGCTTACATCGGGCGTAGGTTTTGCCAAAAGTAAGTCGGCTATTTCTTTGGGCGGAAGTTGATAGTTTACGGCATCTTGTGCAAAAGCCCCAAAACACATGGTAAAACCTATCAATAAAAAGGTAATTTTTTTATTCATTGTAAGTGTTAGTTAGTAAAATTGATGAATAATAATTTAAGGAAGTGAAATTAACGATTAAAACTTATCTATGTATATTTTGGAGACTTAAACTCCAAAAAGATAGACGTGTGAGAGGATTTATTCCTTAAAAATGCAGTTTATTAACCTTATATTCCCAATTATATTGGAGTAGTTGTTTATTGATAAAATTTTTATGTAGAATTTTAAAATATGGAGTGCATAGTTAGTACTGAGACGGAAAGAAGCGACAAAAATGTATAAATTAATTTGTTGATAATTAAGCTTTTATCGCTTCGATGAACTGTCTCGAATCCCGCTTCTCCTATCTCATTCCTTAAAACTGTCCACAAAAAATAAATTCAATTTTTCAAAATGTACTAACAGAGTTGTCATCGAGACATAATATCTCTATAAGGTTAATTCACTTCAATAATCTGATGTCGCTTTATCGACGATCGCATGAGTGGGAGCGATTTGGCAGATTAATTGCCGAACAAGTATCCAACTTTGCTCTTAATTGCACCGAAAGTTTGGTTTTTTTAATCGGCCGAGCAGCGATACTTAGCTTTGATTAAATTACACCCAGACATTATAAATACCATTCCGTTGTATCATATTTCTTCGTATCTCGGAATTCAAGGTCCGTCGTTGAGAAGAAGGAGAAAAAGACTTTCCGAAAATAAATAATTATTTCCGAACAATTTTAACTTGGGTTAACGTTTTTATAATGGTTAATGCTGACCTTTTTATCATCAAATTAAAAATTAAATTTTAAAACAATAAAGACAATGAAATTTACAAGAAAAGCATCTGCAAATTGGAAAGGTACTGGAAAGGAGGGAGTAGGAACCGTTTCTACGCAAAGTACAACGCTCGATAAAAGTCAATTTTCATTTAAAACTCGTTTTGCCGACGGAGTAGGTACAAATCCCGAAGAACTTATCGGAGCGGCTCACGCAGGTTGTTTTTCGATGCAGTTTAGTTTTTTATTAAACGAAGCTGGTTTTACTGCTGAAAATATCGATACTAATGCAAATGTGGTATTTGAAGATGGTACAATTACAAATATCAATTTAGAGTTGACTGCTACAATTCCAGAAATTAGCGAAGAAAAATTTCAAGAAATAGCTTTGGCTGCTAAAGCAAAATGTCCGATTTCACGCTTATTAAATGCTGAAATTTCTTTAACCGCCAATTTGTTATGATTGCGATGAATTTTGTGGGAACGTCCAATTAGGACGTTCCCACGAAGTTTATTTATTCATATACTTCTTGCCATTTGAATATTTCATATCAATACCAGCCTTGAATTTAGTGTTATCGAAATTGGCATCATTACTGAATTCGGTATATTTGAAATCTGCTTGATTGTTGAAAGCCGTACATTTAAAAGTTACACGTTCGCCGAAATTGGCGTACTTAAAGTCAGCATAATTTTTGAATCGTACATCAAAGAAGTCAGCGTCTTGCTTGAATGAAGTGTATTTGAAATTGGCGTATTCGTCAAAATCTGACTTAGCAAAAATCACTTCTTGTTTAAAATCTGCATATTTGAAATTAGCACTTTGGGTAAACTTCGCTCCACCAAACGATGCTTTTTCGGCAAAATGAGAATATTTAAACTCAGTTTTTCCTGCGAAAGAACAGTTTTCAAAAACCACCGCTTTTTCAAAGTCTGTTGTGTAGGTTGTGCCATCGCCTTTACTCCATTCTATAATACCATTCCCAATTTTATGACTTTTCTCTTCCTCTAAGTTTTTGTACGCAATCACATCACCTTTGAATGTACAGTTTTTAAAAGAAATCGGCACTGTTACATTGCTTTTGTATTCTTCGTAATTGCCTTTTTTTTTAATGCGTTTTTTGTTTGAAAGGTCGGTTAAATCCAAGTTCCCAACGACTGTAGCATCTTGATAATCAACGGATTGTCCCTTGTCGATTGCTTCAAAAATAGTTTTTGCCGAAACTTCTTTTTGGGCTAAAACCGTTGTGCCTACGAGTGCAAAAATCAGTAAAATGAATAGTTTTCTCATAATTATAGATTGGTTAGAACATCTGACAACTTTGCGAGTCGCAGCACTGCTAAAAGTTGTCAAATGTGCTGAAATGAAATTTATTCGTTGATATAAACACTGCCGGAATTTGCATCCATTCTAACGGCATTTCCGCCACCGTTAAGCGAGCCTTTCACACGGTCTTTTTCAACAGTTCCGTTAAATTTGTATAAATTTGGTACTTTTACTCTTTGTCCGCCAAGGTCTAAATCCATGCCTTTATCCATTGGCATTCTTACATGAATGCTTCCCGCACTGGTCGAAAGAGTAAGATATTTGCCAAGCGACTTAATATCAGCGTCAATGCCACCACCCGAAGTTGAGGCTTTTACGCTTGCAGTAATATCCTCTAATTTGATTGAACCACCCGAAGTTGAAGTCAGGAAATCGCCACTAATTTCTTCGGCTCTAATTCCACCTCCACTAGTGGTTGCTTTGATGGTGCCATCAAGTTTTTTGAGTATTAAACCGCCACCCGAAGCAGTGAGTTTAATGTTGCCTTTACAGCCGTCAGCATCAATTCCGCCACCACTAGTTGCGACGTCAATATTATCACGACAACCGCTGATACTGATTCCTCCGCCCGAAGTACGTCCTTTTATGTTTCCGCCTAAGTTTTGGAGTTTCAAGCCACCACCGCTGGTTGTGAAACCTAAATTTCCTGTAAGATTTTTGAGAGAGATTCCACCACCGCTGGTTAGTAAATCAGTGGAGATTTTATCGGGCGTATAGATTTTGAAAGAGATACTTAGGCCATTTTTCCAGGCACTTTCGCTTTTGCGTTTGGCTATGCAAGAAATGGTTTCACCTTCTTTTTTTATGCTTAATTCATATTCTTTCAATCGGTCTTCAATTTCGTCTTTACTTAGATTGCTTCCGCCATTGTTTCCTCTTACATAAACCTCTACACGAGCTTCGTCTCCTTCACCACCCGTTACCGAAATTCCTCCGCCCGATGTTCGTACAATAAGGTTTTTGATTTCTGATGATTTATAGGTTTTTACTAAGTAAGGCGTTTCTTTATCTTGAGCCAAAGAAACACTTGAAATGGATAAACCTAAAATAAATAGTGAGAGTAGCTTTTTCATAAATTGTGTATGTTAAAATTTCATAATTTAACATAAGATGCACAAGATGAGATAAGCGTTGCAGAAAAGGTAAATTATTTTCAAAATAAATCCATTGGATCTTCTACTATTCTTAGATTTTCGTTGAAAGTATCAATAAAAGTCATGTCAATTTGATTGATTTCAAAGTCAAAAATATCGAAATTCTCCTTAATTCGCTGCAAATTGGCCGATTTTGGGATACTCGAAACGCCGTGCTGCAAAGCCCAACGCAAAATAATTTGGGCGGTAGTTTTTTCATATTTTTGAGCAATACTTTGAATTTTAGGGTCGTTCATACGCATACCACGAGCGAGTGGGGTATAGGCTTGAAGTTGGATTTTCTTTTGTTTACAAACTTCCGCTAAATCTTTTAAATACAAATACGGACTAAACTCAACTTGATTGACTGCAGGAACAGTGCTGGAGTAAGATTGAAGTTCGTTAAGAAATGGAACGAGGTAATTTGCCACACCAATGGCTTTTACTCGTCCTTCGGTATAGAGTTTTTCGAGAGCTAGCCAAGTATCTTTTCGGGTTGCTTTGATTGGCCAATGAACCAAATAAAGGTCGATGTAGTCGATGTTGAGTTTTTTTAGACTTTCATCAAAGGCTCTTAGTGTTTTGTCAAAACCTTGGTCGCCGTTGTTGACTTTAGTTGTTACAAAAATTTCTGTTCGGTCAATGCCACTTTCACGTACAGCGTTGCCAATTTCGGTTTCGTTTTTATACATTTCGGCAGTATCAATGAGCCGATATCCGGTTTCTAAAGCCCACAATACAGCTTGCTCGGCTTCACGGTTATACATATCATAAACGCCCAAGCCGAGCAGAGGCATTTGTTGTCCGTTGTTGAGAATGGTATAGAGTTGGTTTGACATAAAGGGTTTGGTTTTGCCAAAAATACGATAATTTTTAAGGAAATGTTTGTGTTGTTATATTTCAATAATGGACTAAGAATCCTGAAAGGATGATATTGTTATAGAGAAAAAGGTAAATAACTGACTAAATTAAAACTCTGAAGGAGTGACATTATACCGCATACTAATATCACTCCTTGGGAGTTTTGCTTACTGACTAAACATAAAACGTTATAATCCATTCACCCCCTGCATAGTTTTAAATCACCTCATTATTGGTAGCATAGTTTTTCAATTCTATCTCAAATCACCATTTTTCTAAACCTAAAAGTTTTTTACCTAAATCATTCAACTCTGCTGTATCGTATTTGGTTTTTTCCCAATCACGAGGGTCTCCAGGAAAAGCGTAGCCTTCGGGAGCGATTCTATTTTTCCAAGAATTTACTCGCCAATCTCGCAAGTCGTCGTTGTCTTCTTCGGCTGGCATCATCGAAATATATTGAGCTATTCTGACCTTATCTTTTGAATTATTTGGGCGAATTCCGTGCGGTTGGCTACTATTAAAAATCAATAAATCACCTGCTTCGAGTTTAACTTTTACGAGATGTTCCTCAAAACCTGTTATATCGGGTTTGAAACGATTTCTGTCTTCAGGCTGCGTCAGTTTCCAAGTATCAAAAGTGCGAAACAACTCTGGGATACACTGAAAACCACCCATATTTTCGTCGGTTTGGTCGGCTAAAGCCAACACGCCTTGTACGTTTTGTGGTTTTGTTTCGGGGTCATAGTCCCAGTGGATAAAACCTTTATATTCAAACCCAGGTCGAAGCGGAAAATTAAGGTTTGCACGGTCAATCGTTACCCAAAGTTTTTCGGTTCCCCAAATATCAGTAAAAGCATCATAAACTCGTTGCATTTGACGGTTATTCCAAAGGTGTTGGTTATTATAAACTTCCACCATGCCTGTGCCGGTTAGTTCCTTCATCTGCATCTCCGCACGCGGGGCTGTGTACCAAGTATTTGGGTCGTTGGACGATTTTTCTTCAAATTCCCAAATAAAATCAGCAGTTTTAAGGACTTGTTCTCTTGGTACAGCATTTTTGATAATTACATAACCATTTTCTATCCAGAACTTCCAATCGGCTTCGCTCAAAACTTTAAGTTGGCCACCTTCTGCAAGGCTTGCACGTAATTTAACTTGGCTACTCGTAGCGGTCGAAGGATTGCCAGGTTTATCAGCATGATTTTTATTTGGCATCATGGTTGGTGTTGCCATTGTCGGTACGGCAGGCGTTCCTGTCATTTGCATAGCTTATGTTATTTTAATGATATTTAAAATTGAAATAATAATACAAATATAGTGGCTAAAATCATATAAGGCTTAACCTATAATTGCGTTTTTTTGAACAATATTGATTTTATGTAGATAAATTTGTGAATGATTTATGAAAAATGTGCAAATTTGATGAAATAAGTCACCGAACTTGTTTTTGAAATACGGTAAAAATGAAAATTATTTTAGAAGAATTTACGATTGATTCTGAAAGTTCGTTTCGGGTTTTTAGGCCACGATTGAGTCAGATATTTTATTGGCATTTTCACCCAGAATTTGAATTGGTCTTTATTGAAGGAACTGACGGAACTCGGCACGTTGGCGAGCATATTTCTCGATTCGAGGGCAGCGATTTGGTTTTGATTGGTTCAAATATTCCGCACCTCAACTTTGATTATATGGTAAAGACCGATTACGAAAAAGTTGTGCTGCAAGTACGGCAAGATTTCCTGCAAAATGCTATGCTAGAAACACCCGAATTAGCTACTATTCAGCGACTTTTTCAACGCTCGCAATATGGAATTGCTTTCGGAGAAAAAACAAAAAGGATAATTGGCGAACGAATGAAACTGCTCGATGGACTAAATTATTTTGGACAGTTTTTGGAGATTTTAAGTATTTTTCAGCTTTTAGCGACTACTCAAGATTATGAGTTGCTACATGAGCAACCCATTGAAAATCAATATAATAAAAAAGACCAACAACGTATCAAGCGATTGTATCAGTTTATTAATGAAAATTATCAGCGTAAAATTGATTTACAGGAGGTAGCTAATATGAGTAATTTGAGCGAAGCAGCTTTTTGTAGGTATTTCAAGAAAATGACAAGAGTGACGTTTACAGAATTTCTGAATCATTACCGAGTCAATCAAGCTAAAAATTTGCTTTTGCTTGATAAAAATATAACCGAAACATGTTTTGATTGTGGCTTTGAAAGTATGTCTTATTTCAATCGTACTTTCAAGAAACTAACAGGCGAAAACCCTTTGGCTTTTAAGAAACGGTATTTTATGAAGTAAAAAAGTGTGGCACACCTGTTTTCAGCGACAATTAGATGAGCCACATTTAGTAATGCTACTCATCCAAAATACTCTCTTCCATTGTAGAGTTTCCGCCGTGCATGATTTCGATGATTTGCTTGATATTATACACCGTTCGGGTATATTTATTGCTTAGTAAAATTATCACAAAATCTTCACGAGGATCAAAAAACATAATGGTATTGTAGCCTTTCCACCAGCCTGTATGATATACGTAGTCAGTTTGTTGTTTTGTATTTACCCAAAGTCTGAAACCGTAGCCATAATTACGCAAACCTGGAAACTCAAAGCTACGAGGCATAATCATTTCATGGAAAGACTCCTTGCTAATTATCGTATTGTTTTTTAGAGCAGTATGCCATTTCAAAAGGTCACTCAAAGTAGAGTAAACGCCTTTATCGCCCGAAATATCATCATAATAATCTTTTGGTAATTTACGCCCAAATTGGTAGCCTACTGTGCGGTTGATATTGATAGAATCGTTTTTGGTTGTTACAATATACGAATCTTTCATGCCTGCTGGGCCAAAGATATTTTCACGCATATACTTTTCAAAATCTTTAGCTGTAACTTTTTCAACCAAAGCGGCTAAGATGGCAAAATTGGTATTATTATAGCCAAAATAATGGTCAGGTTGGTTAAACATTTTTGGGGTCGGCTGCACAGTTGCAAACCATTCCATAATTTGTTGATTGGTAGGGTAAATCTTAGTTTCTCGAACCATCTTATCAAAAGTATATTGATAAAACGGTAAACCCGAGCGATGGCAAAGCAAACTTCGAATCGTGATTCCATCGTACGGGAAGTTTGGGTAATAATCTTTTACTGTATAATCAAGACCGAGTTTGCCTTGTTCGGCCAATTTCATTACAGCGATTGCCGTGAAAGTCTTAGAAAGTGAAGCAAGCTGAAACTTCGATTGTAGGTTGTTTTTAATCGAGTCGTTGGCAAACCCAAAGGAATTTTGATAAATAATTACACCTTTTTGGGCAATCAAAACATTCCCGTTGAAGCCTTCGGCTAATTTCTGCTGAATTACCTGCTCTATCAAAACCGCTTTTTTATCAGCATTTATTTCTTTTCTAATTCGGGCTTCTTCTTTTTTCAGAGCAACACTATCAACTTTTTTCTCGCTCTTTTTTGTGCTCACATTCTGACAAGCAAAAATACTTGTAGCGAGCAAACAAACAACAATATAATAGAAACTATTGAAGGGAAAGTTTTTAGTTAATTTCATAACTTAGATTCAAGTATTAAATGCAACTATACGAGTCATTTTAAATAACGAAACAATTCAAAACAAAGAGGAAGAAACCTTCCCCCTTGTGAAGAAGCGAAAAAAGTGTTATT
>Ga0247831_1001638_pt1 | contig 40790 bp, 35 predicted proteins | sample LaCruzMarch2015__9_FD_192406 | JGI IMG/M metagenome (GOLD analysis project Ga0247831, IMG submission 192406) | Freshwater microbial communities from meromictic Lake La Cruz, Castile-La Mancha, Spain - LaCruzMarch2015_1m | ecosystem: Environmental > Aquatic > Freshwater > Lake | place: Spain...
TTCATTGGATTAATTACTTTAATTCTTGGCCTTGTTTTGTTTCCTCAAATCCTATATGGCATTCCATTAGAAAAATTAAAGTTAGCAGAGAATAAAAATGAAGTTAATGAACCAGTGGGTATTGAAAGAGAAAGTTTTTCGTTTCTGAGGATTATATAGATAAAATAAGAATGTTGCTTGAAATTTGGAAGAAGGAACATAAATTTTTAAATGCTGATTCAAGTACACATATTATGTCCAAGGAAATCGGTTTGCCTGTTCATCATGTAACTTATTTTTTCAACCAGATTAGTAATGAAAAATATATTTATTGGCGTAATAGGTTGAGGGTCGAATATGCCATTGATTTAATTAATAGACAAGAAGAATACAACAAAACCATTGAAGTATTAAGTAAGGAGTGTGGTTTCAAGTCTTATTCTGCTTTTTTCAAAGTTTTAAACAGATTACAGGAAAATTGCCAAAAGATTATATCAGAGATATCAAATCATAATCCATTTCTGTTGAGACGATGCACGCATCGTCTGTTTCGCGAAAGGTTTTCATGTAAAATTTACCTCCTTTCATCTGGTTTTGAATCACGGATTATAAGGATTTCTGGATTTCACGGATCACAAATTCCTCCAAAATACCCTTTAGTCCCTGGCGGCAGAATTTACCTAATATACCCTTTTCATGCCTGACCCCTTGGGGTCACATGTCTATTGTGATCATTATGCCCCTGGCGGCACAAATTACCCTATATACTTATAATACCATTGTAATTGGCACCCAATGTTGGACAAACAAAAACTTAAAAGCTACTTTATACAATGATGGTATTACTCCTATTCCTGATGAAACCAATAATACTGGTTGGGGAGCGTTAAATACCGGAGCACGTACAGAATATCTTGGAGCAACTAGTTATGTTTCAACGTATGGTTACCTTTACAATTGGTACGCTGCGGCTGGAATTATCACTGGCAGTGGGTCATCAACAAAAAATATTTGTCCTTTAGGTTGGCATGTGCCAACAAACTCGGATTGGATAAAGTTGACCGATTACCTAGGAACGAATCCTGGTACTAAGTTGAAAGAAAGATCAAACTTATGGGCTGCAAACAATGGAACTGATGCTTATGGCTTTTCAGCCATCCCAGGTGGTTATCATGATAACATTTCTAGTTCAAGTATAAGTTACGACGCTTTCTTGTGGAGTGCTACCGAGGATGAGACTGCCACCTCAAACGCCAAGGGCCGCTACCTGAACGGCACTCTTAGCACTATGCCCATGTCCATCCGCAGTAAGGCGTTCGGCGCTTCTGTTCGCTGCCTCATGAATTAACTAGTTGACTTTTTGTCTATTTCGAAGGCGAGCCTTGCGTATGGGTGGCGCTAGAATTTTGGAAAATGCTTATTAATTTATGTCGAAGTTGAGGTAAATTTCTACATAATTATTGATAAACATAAAACAAGTGTTGCTATATTAGAAATACCCGAACATACAAAGTTATTTTTAACTCTATTCGGGTATTTCTATTTTAAAATAATTTACGCGCCTTTTCATGCAATATTTGTTCGTTTTGGTATTTGCAAGCAAGTTGTTTTGAATCACGGATTTTAAGGATTATTGGATTTCAAGGATATAGAGTGCCATTATTGTAGGGGCGAATTGCATTCGCCCTCCCATGATACAGATACATTTTCCCATTTAAGATACAATAGCAATCATTGTAGAGACGCGATGCTTCGCGTCTTTTTCCCCGATAGGTTTCTATTTAAATTTACCCACAACACCTGGTTTTGAATCACGGATTTTAAGGATTATTGGATTTCACGGATATAGAGGAGGCCTTCGGTTTGGAGGTAGGGGCGAATTGCATTCGCCCTCCCATGATACAGATACATTTTCCCATTTAAGATACAATAGCAATCATTGTAGAGACGCGATGCTTCGCGTCTTTTTCCCCGATAGGTTTCTATTTAAATTTACCCACAACACCTGGTTTTGAATCACGGATTTTAAGGATTATTGGATTTCACGGATATAGAGGAGGCCTTCGGTTTGGAGGTAGGGGCGAATTGCATTCGCCCTCCCATGATACAGATACATTTTCCTATTTAAGATACAATAGCAATCATTGTAGAGACGCGATGCCTCGCGTCTTTTTCCCAGATAGGTTTCTATTTAAATTTACCCACAACACCTGGTTTTGAATCACGGATTTTAAGGATTATTGGATTTCACGGATATAGAGGAGGCCTTCGGTTTGGAGGTAGGGGTGATTTGTAGCGTATTTACTTTTTATCCTTCTTTTCGCCGATGCGTAACGCATCAGCGAAAGGCCTTTAAATGTTAGCACCTTCTAATAATAATCTTCACTTTCAAACCAACGACGTCCTCTGTAATCCTCAAAATTCTGTAAACCCTGATTCAAAATCACGTGTACCATGCACTCCCACAAGGTTTACCCCTACGTTCGCCGATACAATTTCTGATACTGAAGCGGACTTATCCCTTTCAACGATTTGAATTGGTTGTTGAAATTCGATACCGTGTTATACCCACTTTCATAACAGGTTTGTGAAATGGATTTGTTCTCATCCTGTAACATTTTACAGGCATTTCCAATACGTATTTCTTTTACAAAATCGGAAAAAGTCTTATTGGTCCTGCTTTTGAAATACCTGCAGAACGCAGCTTCTGTCATGTTGGAAAGGCTCGCAACGGTGGATAAATTAATGTTTTCTTTAAAGTGCTTCAATACATATTCGTGAACTATTCGCATCCTTTCCGTTTCAGATATTTTATGCGTATTTGTGTAATTTGTACTGGAAATGTATTGATAATCATTGGTTACGGATAGTTTATGTAGTATATTCAGAAGTTTTGATATCCCTTCAAATCCAGTTAATCCTAATAATTCGTTTAAATCTCTCACCATTTCTGCACCCAATGTACCCGTCAGATCAAGACCTCGCTCACTATTTTTTAAAAAGCATTTGATGTCAAACATTTCAGGTTTTTCAAAAAAATCATTGCCCAGAAAATCTTCCTTGAAATATACCACAATCCCCTCTGTTTGAAGTTGAGATTCTTTCTCAAAATAGTTGCGGTCACTTCGCCAAAGATGGGGCATGTTTGGGCCCAAAAATACCGTGTCTCCTTCCTCGAAATGCCTGATATCGTCACCTATAAATCGAGTGCCTGTTCCTTTTATAACGGTGAATAGTTGATAGTGCGGATGAAAATGCCAGTTTGGATCAAAAAAGGGTTCCTGCAGTTTTTTTACAAGAAATGATTGATTCAGACTTTCTATTGATTTTTCTAAAAGTGGCTTCATTTTAACTAAATATTGATAATATTATGTAAGATTGTCGGAATAAACATCAAAATACAGTAAATATTGGTAAAAAAAAACGTATTTTCATTAATATTTAGATCTTATATTTGAATAAAAAAAATGAAGATTGGGATGAACCTCCTGCTTTGGGGAACAGAAATAAACGATTCTCTTTTTCCTGTGCTCGAGCAGATTAAATCTTTAGGTTTTGATGGCGTTGAGGTGCCCATATTTAATTTTAATAAGCCCGATTGGCTAATTTGGCAAGATAAACTAGATGAGCTAGGTCTGGAACGACTTGCTGTGGCCATTAATGGCCCAGATGCAAACCCCTTAAGTTCCTCTCCTGAAATGAGAAAACACGCCCTCGAAAATAATATGAAAGCTATTGATTGCGCAGAAATAATAGGTGCAAAATACCTTTCCGGTCCAATTCATTCTGCTTTGGGTGTTTTTTCCGGCAAGCCTGCAACCAAAGAGGAGTGGCAATATGGCATTCATCATATACGTACCCTCGCTGATTATGCCGCTGAAAAGGATATTACCCTTGGTGTTGAATACCTAAATCGCTTTGAATCGTACCTTTTTACTTGTACAGATGAAATGTTGAGATTTGTGGAAGAGGTGAATCATCCTCACTGTAATATTATGTTTGACACCTTTCATGCAAATATTGAGGAGAAAAATATTGAAAATGCTATTAAATCGTGTGCAAATCATCTTATTCATGTGCAACTTTCAGAAAATGATAGAGGTACCCTGGGTAAAGGACATATCGATTTTGAATCCATTATAAAAACCCTGGTTGATATCAACTATCAGGGAATGGTTAGTATCGAGGCCTTTAGTATGAAACTGGCAGCAGCAAATATTTGGCGAAAAACCTTTGATTCCGAAGAACAACTTATGTCCGACAGTTTGACCTATCTTAAAAAATTTATTCATTAGAAATACCCGAAAATCACCTGAAACATTTTACATTTTTAAACCCCTAATCCTAGATTTTATGAAAAAAATTAACATTGCGATTGTAGGTCTTGGCTTTGGATCGGAATTTATACCCATTTATCAACGACATCCGCACGCTAATTTGTATGCCATTTGTCAGCGAAATAAGGAAAATCTGAATAAATTGGGCGATGCTTTCAAGATTGAAAAAAGGTATGACGATTATGACGAATTGTTGAAGGATCCTCAAATTGACGCCGTGCATATTAATTCTCCTATTCCAAATCATGCGGAACAAACCATTAAGGCCTTAAAGGCTGGTAAACATGTCGCTTGTACTGTTCCAATGGCTACTTCCGTGGAAGATTGTATGGAAATTGTCAAATTGTCCAAAGCAACTGGGAAAAAGTATATGATGATGGAAACAGTCGTCTATAGCAGGGAATTTTTGTTTGTCAAGGATTTATACGAAAAAGGCGAATTGGGTAAAATTCAATTTTTAAAAGCTTCCCATCAACAGGATATGGATGGCTGGCCCGATTATTGGCCTGGCCTTCCTCCCATGCATTACGCTACCCATTGCGTTGGGCCCGTGGCAGGTTTATTAAAATTAGAAGCAGACTATGTGTCCTGTTTTGGTTCAGGAACAATCAGAAAGGAACTTGCGGATATCCATCATTCCCCTTTTTCAGTGGAATCGGCACATATTAAGTTTAAAGACAGCGATTTAAGTGCTTATGTGTATCGCTCTCTTTTTGACTTGGCTCGTCAATATAGGGAAAGCTTTGAGGTTTATGGTACGAAAAAATCGTTTGAATGGCCACTCATCGAAGGGGAAGATGCCGTAATTCATACCGCGAAAAAGGAAGAGCATGAAATTCCGGAAAGAGTTCAAGTACCCGATTTTGCGCATTTGCTACCTGAGGAAATACAGAATTTTACCACCCAAGGGGTTTATGATTTAGCGGAAAACACCCACCTTAGTTTTACCCAGGGTGCGGGACACGGTGGATCCCATCCCCATCTGGTACATGAATTTTTAATGGCCTTGATTGAAGACAGAGATCCATTCCCCAATGCATGGGAATCCGCCAACTGGACTTCCGTCGGTATCCTGGCTCATGAATCCGCTATGCGTGGTGGGGAAATCATTAAATTACCTGATTTTAAAGCGGCCTTTTCCTGATGTTTAGTCCGTCTTTAACTACCATGTTTTTAATTGTCAAATAACATTTTTATGAAAAAAATATTCTTTCTCGCACTGGTTTTGTCTGCCTTTACCGCAATGGGTCAGTCTGCAAGACGCTTAGAAATCCTGTTCCTGGGCGATAATGGCCACCATAAACCAATGGAACGCCTACCTTCTATCATGGCAGCCCTAGGAGATAAAGGGGTAAATTTCACCTATACTGATCAATTAGAAGATTTGACATTAAAAAATCTTAATAAATATGACGCCTTACTCATTTTTGCCAATTGGGATAGTATTCCCCCGCATTTAGAAAAGGATTTATTGGCTTATGTCTCAAGCGGAAAAGGCATTTTACCCATCCATTGTGCTTCCTATTGCTTTAGAAATTCAGCCGAATATGTCAAAATGGTGGGTGGGCAATTTTGGAGACATACCATGGATTCCATTGAGGCGAAAATTATACAGCCCGATCATTTTATCATGAAAGGTCTCCGTCCATTTAAGGTTGTCGATGAAACTTATTTACATGACCACCTTCAAGACGATAATAATGTCCTGGCGGAACGGGAAATTAAAGCCGATCAGTTTAAAGATAAACCAGGAGTTAAAACGGAACCTTATACCTGGACTCGGCAGTACGGTAAAGGGCGTGTTTTTTATACCGCTTATGGTCATGATGAACGCACCTGGCAAAATACTGATTTTCAGGAACTGATCTATCGGGGTATCCTTTGGGCAGTGAATGACGACGCAAAAGCGTCTCATGCCGGCTTGAAACCAGCTCCTTTTGTATATCGGGAGGCTAAATTACCCAATTATGAGAAAAGAGAAGGTACTCAATACAGACAAGATCCGCTTTCTCCGGAAGAGAGTAGAAAACATATTCAGGTGCCAATGGATTTCAATATGGAATTATTTGCCGCTGAACCTGATGTAGTGCATCCTATCGCTTTTTCCTGGGATGAAAAGGGGAGAATGTTCGTTCTCATTACCAAAGATTATCCCAATGAAAGAAAGGATGCCGGGGGAAGCGATTATATACTGATTTGTGAAGACACTAATAAAGACGGAAAAGCAGATAAATTTACCCGTTTTGCCGATGGATTAAGTATTCCAACAGGTATGGTTTTTAGTAATGGAGGTCTTGTCGTTTGTCAGGCGCCTGATATGATTTTTCTAAAAGATACCGACGGCGATGATAAGGCAGACGTAAAAAAAGTCTTGTTTACGGGCTTTGGTACCTTTGACACCCATGCTGGGCCATCAAATCTGCATTATGGTTTTGATAATTGGCTTTGGGGCGCTATTGGGTACTCCGGATTTAAAGGGGTAGTTGGTGAGATTAAGGATACTATCCGGTTTGCTCAGGGCTTTTTCCGCTTTAAACCCGATGGGAGTAAACTTGAATTTATGACTAATACCTCTAATAATACTTGGGGCCTGGGCTTTAATGAAACCGGGGATGTTTTCGGATCTACTGCAAATAACGCACATGGTTGGTATATGGCTATTCCAAATCATTACTATCCGTCTGCTTATGGTATAGATAATGGAAGTAGAAGTACCGATACCCATAAGGATATGAAAACCATTACGCCAAAAGTAAGGCAAGTGGATGTTTTTGGTGGTTATACCGCTGCAGCTGGACATAATGTTTACACTGCCCGCTCATTTCCTAAAAAATATTGGAATAATATAGCTTTCGTGGCTGAACCTACCGGACACGTTCTACACCAGAATATTTTAACGAAAAAAGGAACTAATTTTAATGATACGGAAGGATTCAATCTGATGGCAGGTGCCGATGAATGGTTTTCTCCTGTTTTTGCTGAGGTGGGTCCCGATGGTGCCGTTTGGGTCGCAGATTGGTATAGCTTCATCATTCAGCATAATCCAAGACCTGACGGATTTATTATGGGTCAGGGAAATGCGTACGAAACCGAATTAAGGGATTATACCCACGGTCGTATTTACCGCGTGCAGCACAATGACGCCCCTTCTTATTCACCTCTTTCTCTGTCAACGAATAACCCGGCAGCGTTGGTGCAGGCACTAAAAAATACAAATATGTTTTGGAGAAGCCATGCCCAACGTTTATTGGTAGAGAGAAATAATAAGGATATTGTTCCTGATTTATTGGCCTTGGTTAATGATTTTTCAGTAGATGAAATTGGAATTAATGCCCCAGCTATTCATGCTCTTTGGGTGTTGCATGGACTAAATGCCATAGAGGGAAATGTTATGGATGCCTTGCTTAAAGCATTGAAACATCCTTGCCACGGGGTTAGAAAAACCATTTTACAAATGCTGCCCGCTACCAGTGAAATGGCGAATTATCTTATAGATAATAAATTAATGGAAGATAAGGAACCGCTCGTTGTCCTGAACACGTTATTGGCTTTAAGTAAAATGCCGTTAGATGAAAAATCTAAATCTTTTGTCCTCAATGCATTGGAAAATTCTAAGGACATCGACGATCGTTGGATTCCCGATGCCTATGCTTGTATTATTGGAAAAAATGTAGATCTACTCAATAAGATTTTTGACAATCAAGTCACATTGTCAGCTAAAAAAACGGATGAAAAGACACCTGAACATGCAGCGCATCATCACGCAGCTACTATGGATAAGCCGGTAGATGCTAAAAAAACAGCGGTATCAAACCAGAATAAACCTGATTTAATTATTAGTAATATCAAATTTGAACCTGCTAATCCTGCGCCAAGAGACAGGATTAATGTTTCTATCGAAGTGACAAATCAAGGGGATGTCGCTGTTCAAAAAGGAACAGTTTTACCTCTTAATATTCGTTTTTCAGGAAAGGGACAAGTTATTGATTTGGTGAGTCAGGTGCATGCTGAAGGAGTAAAAACAGGAGAAACGGTTACCATTACAAAGAATACCAATGGTCCATGGTCTGGCAACATTTCATTTGCCGGTGAATTTGCCGGTGATTATAATATTTCTGTAAGTGTCGATAAGGATAATTCAATACCGGAAAGTCTGGAAAATAATAATGCCCTGACTAAAAAGGTTTCTTTCGTTCTGGCACAGACTATGCCTCAGTTTGTTTTGGCAAAAAGTGTGAAATCACACTCATCTTTAGCAGAAATAAATACTGTGATTGCTTATTTGCAGAAAGCAAAAAAATTAGATGCCAATGGGTTCGATGCTATATTGAAAGCCGTCAGTGAAGGATGGAATTATAGGAAAAAAACGGTGGTTCCAAAGGAGTCAATTCCGTTTTTGAATGAGTTGCTTTCCTCTATTTCAGGAGTAAATAAAGATCGTTTAACAAGATTAATGCAAGCCTGGGATATATTGAAAAAAGAGGAGATGAATGATCCTAATGTGCAGATCGTTAAAATTAAATCCCTACGGGAAATGATGCAATATGACCTGAAATCATTTACCGTTTCTGCTGGTAAAACGGTGGAGATCGTATTCGAAAATCCTGATGCCATGCAACATAATTTGGTCATAGGGAAACCTAAATCGTTGGAAAAAATAGGAAAGGCAGCTGATAAGATGATTACCGATCCAAATGGCGCTACCAACAATTATGTACCTGAAATGCCGGAAATTCTTTTTGCAACCGCGCTGGTTAACCCAGATCAAACGGTTAGATTAAGATTTACAGCGCCCTTAAAACCAGGGGATTATCCTTATATATGTACTTTTCCCGGGCATTGGCGATTAATGAATGGCATTATGACCGTTAAATAAATAAATTACTCCCAGAAAAATTTAAATTTTTTGGCTGACAAATTAATGCTTTTTAGAGAAAAGGGCCTCAATTTCGATTGAGCCCTTTTTTTAATAGTTTTCATGCCAGGAAAATACCTCATTCACAATCTTTTCCTTTTCTTTTTCTATATGTTTAATGAGTGAAAGGGAAATGGGTCCATGTTTCTTCCTTTTAAGCCATATTAATTGCCAGGTTGAAATAATAGGTAAACCCGGTAATGGAATAATATGAAGTTCTTTATTTAATAACTCCCATTTTATACCTATTAATGGCATAATGGAAAAACCAAATCCTGCAAGAATGGCCTGTTTTACGGCTTCGTTTGACGTCAGCTCCATTTTTTTTGTTACTCTAATATCATTTCCTTCAATAAAATTTTCCATAATTTTTCTGGTTCCAGATCCTTGCTCTCTATAAATTACAGGTAAATTTTTAAAAAAATCTTTCAAAGATTGCTCCTTTTCAAGGTGAATTTTGGTCTTTCCAACAAAAAATAACTTATTCTGAAGTATATCCAATGTTTCCGTCTGTATAGTTTTTGGCAATTCGGAGACCAAGGCAAAGTCAACCTCATTAGAATTCAAATTATCAACTACTTTATTTTTATTGGTAACATCCATCATTAGTTCAATACCAGGATGCATTGTTAAAAAGGAAGATAAAAAATAGGGTAAAATATATTTGCCAGTTGAAACCGTTGAAATGGTTAACCGCCCAGATAATTGTCCCCTATAGGCCATGGTTTTAAAATTGATAGCCTGCACCTGTTCTAAAATATTTTCAACCGACTCAGCAACTTCACGCCCAAAGGCCGTTATGTAAATCCTTCTTCCAATAACCTCAGTTAAAGGTATATCAAACTGTTCTTGAAAGTTTCTAAGCTGTATGGAAACAGCAGGTTGGGTAAGGTGAAGCTCCTCAGCCGCCCTTGTCACACTCTGGGTTTGCACTACTTTGAGAAATATCTGCAATTGATTTAATGTATAGTTCATAAATACTGTTTATGCAAATGATTGTAAATATAAATAAAAAATTATGAATTAATCTTAATAAATTTGGGTTACAAAAAAAATAAAATAATGACTAAGTTAATAATTAAATTTTATTTGATTTTCAGCCTTTTCATATTCCTGTTTATTGCTGCGTTTTTTACCAAAGACGTTATTCAAACAAATTTGATTGCCTCCATCGCACTTCTTTTGTTTATCACAGGGATAAGAAATTTTAGTCGGCAAGCTGTGAAAAAACAGGAGTAAATGTTTGAAGGAAGACGTCTTGTCATTGCCACAAAACATGGAAAGGAAGAAGTTCTTTCACCCATATTAGAAAGGGAATTGGGGGTACATTGTATTACATTACCAACATTTGATTCTGATCTGTTTGGCACTTTTTCAGGTGAGGTGGAACGATTAGACGATGCATTACTCACCGCCAGATTGAAATGTGAGAAGGCCATGGAAATGGCGCAATGTGATTTAGCTATTTCCAGCGAAGGTTCTTTCGGAAGCCATCCTTCCTTTTACTTTCTTCCCGCTGATGATGAAGTTATTTTGCTGGTGGATAAAAAACTGGAGGCCTCCTTTTCTGCCAGGGAATTAAGTATCGATACTAATTTTAATGGCGCAGAAATTTCTACATTCGAAGAACTCACCGACTTCGCTAATAGGTCAAAATTTCCTACCCATGGACTTATTCTTAGGAAATCAAAAATCAGTATTGAAAACATAATCAAAGGAATCACAGATTGGCCTGTTTTGAAAAAATCTTTTGATAATCTTATAAAAGGTAATTCTTCCCTTTTTGTTGAAACGGATATGAGGGCTATGTACAATCCGTCGAGAATGAAGATTATAGCAATAGCGGCTGAAAAGTTGGTTGCTACATTAAAATCAACTTGTCCTTCCTGTCATTTTCCTGGATTTTCAATAGTAAAAGTGAAGGAGGGGTTACCCTGCGAACTGTGCCATTTTCCTACCCGATCCATTATTAGTCATATTTATACATGTCAAAAATGTTTGGAAACAAAAGAAATCTTGTATCCAAATCATAAAATGGCGGAAGATCCTGCCTTTTGTGATTATTGTAATCCTTAAATTTTAAGGCTACAAACATTTCTTCAAAAGAAACAAAAAAATGAATTTCAATTTACTAGCTGAAAATTTGACTAACCCTGCCTTACTTTTTTTCGTGTTAGGCGTATTGGCAACCTATTTAAAGAGTGATTTAGAAATTCCGCCCAATTCATCTAAATTTATTTCGCTCTATCTGCTCATTTCCATTGGATTCAAAGGCGGACAAGAATTATCACATGAGACCTTTTCAACGAATATTCTTTGGTCCATGGTATTCGGCATATTTATTTCCATATTTATACCATTTTATACTTTTTTTATACTTAGAAGAAAGTTAAATGTCTTTGATTCCGGCGCTATTGCTGCGGCTTATGGTTCAGTAAGTGCAGTAACTTTTGTAACTGCAACGGCCTATTTAGAATCTGAGCAACTTCTATTGCACGGTTACATGGTGGCTATTATGGCGCTCATGGAGTCCCCAGCTATCATTATTGGATTAATACTTATCACTTTCTTCAATAAAGGTAGAAAAAACGAAATCGATAAAAAATTTATCTTTAAACATGCCATGACCAATGGCAGTGTTCTTCTTATTTTGGGAAGTTTGTTGATAGGCTTCCTGGCGAATGCGAAGCAAGCTGAAGGAATTAAGCCCTTTACAAACGACCTGTTCAAAGGATTTTTATCCATTTTTTTATTAGACATGGGTATTTCAAGTGGTAGAAAATTGAAATCCTTTTTTGAATTTGGCTGGTTCCCCGTATTATTTGCCGTATTTATTCCCCTTATAAACGGTTGTATTTTTGCTATTTTAAGCTCCTTTGTGACGTCCGAAATAAGTGACAGATTTATTTTTTCGGTACTCGCAGCCAGCGCTTCCTACATCGCCGTACCTGCCGCTATGAAAGTAACCGTCCCCAAGGCAAATCCCGGTCTGTTTCTACCCATGGCCTTAGCCATCACTTTCCCCGTCAATATTACCATAGGGTTACCCCTATATTTTTTCTTAGTCCAAAAATTTTAAAAAAAACCTTCCCCGCTCTAACATCACCGCTCGCCCCTGCGAAACCCTGCGCAGAACACTGCAAACCCCGCGTTAAAAATTCGTCCCCGTTCGCACATCCCTGTAGCATACAGTTGATATCCCCTGCGAAACACTACGCAGAACCCTGCAAACACCGCGTCAAAAACTCGTCTCCGCTAGCACATCTCTGAAGCACATCACCGCTCTCCACATACCTCCGCTCGCCTTCACATCCCTAATCCATCCTCTCATCAGATAATTGCCTTTCGTATAAATCTAAATAATAAGGACTAATCTTCAATAACTCTTCATGGGTACCCGCGTGAGCAACTTCCCCATCTTGAAAAACCAAAATCTTATCAAAATGCAAATTGACATAAATTCTATGCGAAATAATAATAGCCGTTTTATCCTTTAACGAAGACTGAAAATAATTAAGAATTTTATTTTCAGTATGGCTATCCACCGCAGACAAACAATCATCTAAAATAAGAATTTCAGGATTTTTCAACAACGCACGGGCAATCGAAACCCTTTGTTTTTGACCACCACTCAAAGTAATTCCCCTCTCGCCCAAAATAGTATTCAACCCATCAGGGAAAGTTTTAATTTCATCAGTGAGAGAAGCATCAAAAATAGCTTTTTCTATTTCAGCATCCGAAGCATCAGGCTTACCAAAAGTAATATTTTGTTTTAAACTATCTGAAAATAGAAAAACATCCTGTGGAACATATCCAATTTGCTCGCGTAACCTACCAAGATTCAAATCTTTAACAGGCATGTCATCAAATAAAATTTCCCCCTCAGATACATCATTCATCCTAAGCAATAACTCCGCAAAGGAAGACTTTCCCGAACCTGTTTTACCTATAATGGCTATTTTTTCTCCCGCTTTAATATGGAGTTGTATATTTTTTAAAGCACAAATGCCCGTATCGGGATAAGTCAAGCCCACATTATTAAAGACAATATCACCTTTGATTTTAAAATCCTCCGTATTTCCCGAGAGAATAGAAGGCTTTGTCTGCATAAACTCATTAATCCTTTTTTGACTTGCGGACGCTTGCTGAATAATCGAGGCAATCCAGCCAATAGACGTTACAGGCCAGGTTAACATATTTACATAAATGACAAATTCTGCAATGTTACCAGTAGAAATACTTCCATTAACGACTAAAGTACCTCCTGCATATACGGTAATCAAGGTACTAATACCAATTAATAAGATCATTAGCGGATAAAACAAGGCATTAATTCTTGCCAAAGAAACAGATTGTTGGTTGTACTGCTGACTTTGAGAAGTGAAAAATCCTAACATAGAATTTTCCTGAGTATAAGCCTTAACTACTCTAATTCCAGCATAAACCTCTTGAGCCGTGTTGTTTAAAACGGCTAATTGTTGTTGAATTTCTTCGCTTTTCTTGTGGATGAGGTCACTAACATAATATATCGATATGGACAAAATAGGTAAAGGAATAAGGCAAAACAGCGTTAATTCAAGACTTACATTAACCATGGCATAAATGACAAAGGCAAATAAGGAAACCAAATTTATTCCATAGAGAATGGCCGGTCCAAGATACATTCGCACCTTATTCACATCTTCTGTGATTCTGGCCATTAAATCACCCGTTTTATTCCTTTTGTAAAAGGCAAGATCCAGTATTTGATAATGCTCAAAGATTTCCTTTCGCATATCATATTCAATTAATCGGGACATAACAATGATGGTTTGCCTCATGAAATACATGAATAAGCCCATAAGGCCAGCGAAAAGAAGCACAAATAATCCAAAAATTAATAATTGTTTTCCCAGAATGGACTCTAAGCTTCGCTGAAGTTTTGAGCCTTCAAAATTTCGATAAATACTCACGTTGTGAATCACAAGATCTAGTGCTTCCCTGATAGCCTGCGGTTGTAATACCCGGAAATAGTTGGATAGAGAAACGAAAAAAATGCCCCCCAGAAAGTGCCATCGATATTTCCAAAAAAAGTGATTTAAAACATATAAATGATTCATCTAATCTTATTTATATTGGAAATAATTGTTGTGTTAAATAATAAAACCAGCCTCGCGGAGACTGGTTTTATGTGGAGATAATGGGATTCGAACCCATGACCCCTTGCATGCCATGCAAGTACTCTAGCCAACTGAGCTATACCCCCAAAATAATGGACGAAAATAAGTAATTAAGATAGACTTTCCAACATTATATTCATTTTATTACCAAGTTATTTAAAATCTTTATTTTAGCGATGGTTTATTTTTTTAGTAGTTGCAACTTTTTGCAAGATATTGCCATATTTAAAGCTTAAATTCGTATATTGTTGCATAGTACTTACTTATATGGAAAGAATTACAGAAATGGCTTCGACTTACCGGCATTTGGAAAAAATGTCCGTTAATGAGTTGTTAGTGAATATGAACCGGGAAGATCGGACCGTTCCCGATGCAGTGGAAAAGGCCATTCCTCAAATAGAAAAACTGGTGCAGGCTATTGTGCAAAAAATGCAAAATGGAGGCCGCTTATTCTACATCGGAGCAGGAACCTCTGGCCGACTGGGCGTTTTAGATGCCTCTGAATGTCCGCCTACCTACGGCGTACCCAAAAATTTGATTATTGGGATTATTGCCGGAGGGGATGTTGCACTTAGAAACTCCGTCGAGTCGGCAGAGGATAATCAGCTGCAAGCCTGGCACGATTTGAAGGCTTTTGATATTGATGCAGCTGATATTGTCGTCGGAATTGCCGCCTCGGGCACTACGCCTTATGTTATCGAAGGATTGAAAAAATGCAGAAGTGAGGGTATCGCAACCGCTTGCATTACTTGTAATCCTCGGTCTTTGCTTGCAGAGGTTTCCGACTTTCCCGTTGAAATAGTTACCGGCCCTGAGTTTGTTACTGGTTCAACAAGAATGAAGGCTGGTACCGCGCAAAAACTTGCGCTCAATATGATTAGTACTTCTGTGATGATTCAGATGGGGCGTGTTTTAGATAATATTATGGTTGATATGCAGTTGAGTAATCATAAATTAATCGATAGAGGCATAAAGATGATTATGAAACAATTAAATGTGTCTTACAGTGAAGCAAATAATCTGTTGCAGAAACATGGGAATGTGCGCAATGTGCTGAATAATCATGCTCAAAATGTGAGCGTTAATTCCTGAATATATGTCTCCTTTAAATATCCTCCTGGTAGAAAGTGGTGCGACAAAAGCAAATTGGGCGCTTCTCTCAAATAATGTATGTGTTTTTAAAGAAAATTCACCCGGCCTAAATCCTTATTTTCTTACCGATCAGGAAATGACAGATCAATTTATTAGTGTAAGGAAAAAACTACCCAAAGAAATCCATCACATCTATTTTTATAGCACAGGTTGTGGTGCAGAGGATCAGAAAAAACGTGTGGCCACCCTCCTCGATAGTGTATTTCAACCCGTTCATAATGCTTATGTAGATACCGATATTATTGCTGCTGCTCGTTCAATAGGTCCCCATAGTACCGGCCTGGTTGGTATTCTTGGCACTGGATCTAATGCCTGTCTCATAAAAAATGGAGAGATTGATTCCTCAGCAGGTGGCTTCGGATTTATCTTAGGCGACGAGGGGAGTGGGGCTGCTTTGGGGTTATTGCTTCTCACCGGTTGGCTAAAAAATGAACTGCCTCCTGATATTCAGTTGCTTGTAAATAGTGACTTGCACCTCGACAAAGCGGAAATTTTTCAGGCAGTGTACAAAAATCCTTTCCCCAGCAGATATCTGGCCGGTTTAGCTCCTTTTTTCTTTAAACATAAAGATTTACCATGGATAAAAGATAGGGTGAAAGAACAATTTGATTCGTTTGTGAAAAGATATTTTTTAACGTTGATATCTGAAAATCAGTCTGTTAAAGTATATTTAATTGGTTCCGTTGCTTATTTTTTTAGCGCTATTATGAAAGATGTACTTAAGGAACATCATCTTGAGTTAGGTGATATTGTTAAAGATCCAATGGAAGGATTGATAGCTTTTCATACCCATAATTAGGGTTAGGTATATTTATCGGGTTAATTATTGCATTTTATTGAATAGAAAAAGGAAATTAATGGCAATATATTGCAAAAAATAGGGCAATAATATGTGTTTTAAGATTTATATTTCTTATTATTGCATTATGTTAAAATATAAAATTTGACTTTTAGTTTAATTTTTGACCATAATGCCTAATTTTTTTCTTGAACACATAAGCAGATACTGCTAACTAACCACCCTTTAAAAATTTTATTACCTGGCAATCTATTCCCAAAAAAAGAGTAGATTGCTTTTTTATTTAATGTAGCCATGTTAAAAAAAGAAAGACTTTCATTGATTTTGAGGGAGGTGAATATTCACAATAAGGTTATCCTTTCTGATTTGAGTCAGAAATTGGGTGTTTCAGATGATACTATTCGCAGAGATCTTCAGGAACTTGCCGATGATGATAAGTTAATCAAAGTAAGAGGGGGGGCTTTGAGCAAGTCCTATCAAGCATATTCCTATAAGGAAAACGATATTTATGCTTATCAGGAAAAAACGATGATCGCCAGAAAGGCCATTAGTATGCTCAAAGATGATATGTTGGTGCTGATATCAGGCGGGTCAACAAATTTGGAAATTGCCAGAATCCTTCCTCCCGAGTTGCGCGTAACTTTCATCACCGTTAGCCTATCAACCGCTATGCAATTAATGGAACACCCTAATAGTGAAACTTTATTTATTGGGGGAAATCTCTCGAAAAGTGCAAAAATTGCCGTTGGAGGTGAAGTCATTCAGCATTTAGGCGAAATTCGACCCGATATTTGCTTTTTGGGTGTGAATGGCATTGATGCAAAAGAGGGGCTTACAGAGCTTGAAATGGAGATTGTTACCGTTAAAAGAGCAATGATAAAAGCGTCAAGGAGGGTTTACGCCTTAGCTATTGCTGAAAAATTAAATTCTGTAAGGAAAATGAGAGTTTGTAATCTTTCAGAAATTGATGGTATTATCACGGAACTTAATCCGCAGAATCCTATCCTTGCGCCCTACCATAATCTGAAAATTCAAATTATTTAATGATTCAATTAGGGTCAACGTCAATGATAAATCTTACCGAGGAAAAAGATTTATTATTTCTAAGCAATTGTTGTGCACCCAATAGCATGTCTTTTGCCTCTTGTAATTTACTATTTCCATTATCTAGTTTTAATAAAAAATCGATGAGATAGTTATTTCTTACCCGGCCAATGTAGGGAACGGCCGGACCTTTCAATCGGTTGCCAAAGATGGGAAATAAATAGTCTTTCAATGAGTTAGCTGCCTGGTTAACAGTATCAGGATCAACATGTTTCAAGGAAATACGGATTAGTCGTTTAAATGGTGGATATTGAAATTGTTCTCTTTCACTGAGTTCCCTTTCGTAATATCTTTCTGTTTCATTTTCCAGAATATCGATGAGAACGGGACTGGAAATATTCATAGATTGAATGTAAACCTGACCTTGGCGCGCTCTTCTTCCCGCCCTTCCACTTACCTGAGTTATCAATTGAAAAGCTCTTTCCCCAGCTCTAAAATCGGGATATTGCATTAATTGGTCAGCACTCAAAATACCAACCATACCAACGTTTGCAAAATCTAATCCTTTTGTAACCATCTGTGTACCAATCAAAATATCCAATTCTCCTTCCTCAAATTCCTGAATTAAACGGTTATGTGCAAATTTAGATTTTACGGTATCCATGTCCATACGCGCTATTCTGGCCTCCGGTAAAATTACTTGTAATTCGGCTTCAATTTTTTCGGTCCCAAATCCTTGAAGAAGTATTTCTTTACTTCCACAGGCGGGACATTGAGTGGGAGCAGGGGTATAATATCCGCAATAGTGACATTTTAATCCTTGTCTCGATTTATGATAGGTTAAACTGACATCGCAATGGACACATTCTGAATGCCAGCCACAAGTGGTACAACGCAGGGTAGGAGCAAAGCCTCTCCGATTTTGGAATAAAATGATTTGCTCCTTATTGGTTAGCCGCTCCCGCATTGCCTCAAGTATTGTTTCAGAAAACTCCTGAATCATTCTTTTATTTTTCTTTTCCTCCACCAGATTTATCATCGTTACTTTTGGAAGAATGGTGCCACCATAACGCTCATCGAGTTTTACCCAACCATATTTGCCTGTTTTACTATGATAATAGGATTCCAAAGAAGGCGTTGCTGTTCCTAAAATGACAGGAGATTTCCAAATATGGGCTAAATAAATAGCGGCATCGCGACCCTGATATCTCGGATTTGGTTCACTCTGTTTGTAAGAAGGATCATGTTCCTCGTCAACAATGATTAATTTCAGATTGGAAAATGGCAGAAATAGAGAAGATCTGGCGCCAACCAATAGTGGTTTTCCATCTTTCACCTGCTGCCAGCTTTCAACCCGCTGCTTGTCTGTTAATCTGGAATGGTAAACCAGGACTTTGTCGTGAAAAACAGCTTGTAATCGGCTGGTAACCTGGTTTGACAGGGCAATTTCCGGCAGAAGATATAAAACCTGTCCACCCTGACTAATTACCTCATGCATAAATTTCATGTAAATCTGCGTCTTCCCACTTCCTGTAATGCCTTGTAATAAAACTACCTTATTTTCCTGGTGAAAATCCTTAATAGCTTGAAAGACTATCAATTGTTTGGGGGTTAATTTTATTTCATTTTCAATCCCTTCCTTCCATAAGGGCTTATTGTACAGAATTTCCTCAACCTGTAAAATATTTTTTTTGACTAATGCAGAAAGAACCGAGCCATCCACCCCTGACCTTTTCAACAACTCTTTTCGGGTAACCTGGCTTTTTTCATTTTTCAATTGGAAGTATGTCAAAAGTAGTTGTTCCTGCTTTGGAGATTTGCTTAACTTGGTGAAAAGGGGGCCAATGAACTCCTGTTTTGATAAATAGGGCTCCTGGAGATTAACAAAAAAAACGGTGGGTGGTTTATAAGGGTCTTTGAGATCTTCCTTTATTTCAATAAAGCCTTTTTCAATTAGATTTTTGATGACCGGATAAATGGTTTTGATGCCCAACATATCCTGTATGTCCTGAAGATGAAGATATTCTCTTCCTGAAAGGGCTTCAATAATAAGGTACTCCTTATCGGGTAAAGAAAGAGGGTCAAAAGGTAACTGAGGGAGTAAAATGATTAACGATTCACTGGAAAGTTTTAGATTGGAAGGAAGGGCTGCCTGCATAATTTCACCCAGACTACAGCAATAATAGGTGGACATCCAGGTCCAGAATTGTATCTGAAATACATTCACCAAAGGTTTTTCGTCAATTAAACTCAATAGATATTTGGGCGTATGACCTTCTGGTTTTGTATTATTTATGCTATAAATGATGGCAGCGTACCTCTTTTTTTTACCGAATTGGACTTCTACACGCATTCCAATAGTAACCTTTGAAACCAATTCCTCTGGAACGGCATAAGTATATAGTCTATCCAGCGCTAAGGGTAAAATGACGGTACAATAAGTAAGGCTGCCAGCAATATGTAGGGAATCAGGCATGGTGATTTCCTCTTTCATCTTTTTTTTCCAAAAATACGATAACTAAGTTAAAATACGTTACAAGTCTTGTTTTCATAAATTATGCCTTACCCCCTTTTTTTTAAACTTAAAAACCTTACATTTGAAGTAAGTAACCATTTATGCTTTAAGTTTATGAAAATGAATATTTCAACACCTGTTTTTGGACTTTTATCCTTTATCTTCCTCTTTTTTTCGTCTTGCTCTGAAAAGGAGCTGGTAGCACCAAGGGTTGATTCCACCATATATAATCAATTGCAGGGCAAATTGATGGATGCAAAGCCTGGCGATGTTATTGAAATACCCGCAGGTACTTTCTATTTTGACAGGCCTCTTTCATTAGAAGGTATTCCTGGAGTTACCATTCGTGGTGCAGGTAAATTGAATACCGTTATTTCCTTTTTAGGCCAAAAGGTAGGGGCAGAAGGTATAAGAATTATCGCTGATTCTGTGACGCTTAGCGATCTTACCGTGCAGGATACAAAAGGCGATGCCATTAAAATTCAAGATGCCACCTCGGTTACCTTAAGAAATATTCGTACTACATGGACAGGTGGTCCAAAAGAGTCAAATGGTGGCTACGGTATATATCCTGTGGCTTGTAAAAATGTTTTAATCGAAGGTTGTGAGGCTTCTTATGCCTCTGATGCAGGTATTTATGTGGGTCAATCAACCGATGTGATTGTGAGAAATTGTCATGCACACGGAAATGTGGCAGGCATCGAAATTGAAAACTGTAAGCATTCTGCCGTTTTTAATAACCTCGCAGAAGGGAATACAGGAGGTATTCTTGTTTTTGATTTGCCAGAATTACCCGCAGGAAATGGCTTTGATTGCAGAGTGTATAATAATGTTATCCGCAATAATAATTTAGCGAATTTCGCGCCAAAAGGAAATATCGTGGGAATCGTTCCCGCTGGTACTGGTATCATTCTCCTCGCCGCAAAATCGGTGACTATTTATGATAATCAAATACTTGGACACAAGACCATTGGAACAGCCATAGCAAGTTATGGGATTACTCAAAAGAAATATAAGGACATTAATTATAATCCTTATACTTATAATATTTCCCTTCGAAATAATATTTATAAAAGGTCAAAATCTTTCCCGGATTGGAGAAGTGATTTTGGTAAAATGGTGATTATGCTCTTCTGGGGAAAATCGCAGGATATCCTCTATGATGGTATCCTTAATCCCGAATGGTCAGGTAAAAATCCAATGTTTCTTTGTATTGAACAAAATCAACCCGACCTGCGTTTCGCCAATGTTGATGCCGGAAACGATTTTAATAAGGTGGTGACTGATAAGTCTGTTCATATATGTAAAAAATAAAAAGGGTAAAATGTCTGTTTTTCACAAAATATCTTTTCTACTCTTCCTTTCTTTTGTGTTGGTAAACTGTGAACCATCAAAAAAAGGAAATTTACCTGTTGAAAAGTCATTTGAATTGGTTGATGTGCCTGTACCAGAGGCTATTAATACAGATATAGATAAATTTCCCCTTTCATCTCTATCAGAATATGGCTTTTTTGATTCACCCCTAGCTTCCCTTCAACCCAGGGAAAGGGTTTTGCCTTATGAACCGATTACTTCCTTGTTTACGGATTATGCGTTCAAGAAAAGGTTCGTTTGGATGCCAGAAGGAGTTGAAGCCCAAATAGATGCAGAAGGGGTTGTACAATTTCCATTGGGTACCATTCTAATAAAACATTTTTATTATCCATCTGATTTTTCTAATGAAAATGAAAAATGGGATATGATGGAAACCAGACTTTTGGTAAAGTCCGGAGAAGAGTGGAAAGCTTATTCTTATGTTTGGAATGAAGATGATTCTGACGCTTTTTATAATCCAGTTGGTGATATTTTAAACGCTTCTTTTGTTGATAAAAAGGGTTTGGCAAAATCTGTGGATTATGCCGTTCCAAATAAAAATCAATGTAAAAGTTGCCATAATCGTGATAATATCATTAAGCCTTTAGGTCCTATCGTCCAGAATCTGGATAAAGACGTCATTTATCCAGATGGGAAAATGAATCAGGTCACAAAATGGCAATCAGTAGGTTATTTGGCAAAAGATTATGTCAAAAAACCTAACCATAAGCCCTTAGCAGATTGGCAGGATAAATCTAAATCGTTGGAAGAAAGATCTTTAGCTTATCTACAGGTCAATTGTGGACATTGCCATAGAGAAAATGGTAGTGCTCATACCACGGGTTTGTTTTTGTTGACTACCATGGAAGATAGGAAGAAATTGGGGATTTGTAAAACACCGGTGGCAGCTGGGAAAGGAGCGGGAAATTTAAAATTTGATATTCAACCGGGTCAGCCTGAGGCTTCTATCCTCCTGTATCGAATGAAAAGTGAAGATCCTGGCGTTATGATGCCAGAATTGGGTAGAATGATAAAACATGAAGAGGGTATTCAGTTAATCAGCGATTGGATCGCTTCTATGCCAAATAACTGTGAAAAGGCTTTACAACCTTAGTTATGAATGAGTTAAAAAAAGTATTGATTCAACAGATTTTGGAAACTCAAGACGAACGTTTATTGAAAATGATGTTGGATATTCTGAAATTAAAGGATGAACAACAAGGATATAATAATATTCCTGAATCAACCTTTTTTAGCCATGGCAATGGTGGTGATTCAGAAATTCAGGAAAGTATTGATTCCTTTTTCAATCCTCAATATTCAAATAACGACAATTATTAATATGTACGAATATAAGTTTATAAGAATCAGGACAAGTATCTGGAGTGGTTTACCTAAACAGGATTATCGAAAGGTTATTCAGACTGAAACCAAGGAGGGCTGGAGATTAATTCAGATTTTAACACCTACCGGTATTTCCATGTTACCTAGTTTTTATGAATTGATATTTGAACGACTCAAAGCTGAATTTGTATGAAAAATATCCTTATTCTTTTAAGTTTTTTATTCGTAGCGAGTGCTGCTACTGGCCAAAATTTTGACATCTTAAGCCTTAAAGAGCAGGCAGAAGTAAGAGATTCTTGGTTGAAAGAACGTTTTAAACAAGTTACTCCCTCTCTGATGAGGAGAGAAGGTATTGATATGTGGTTGGTTATTTCAAGGGAATATAATGAAGATCCTGTTATGAAAACCATGCTTCCAGCCACCTGGCTTTCTGCCAGAAGAACTACTATGTTGGTTATGTATGATAATGGCAGAGAAATAGAAACGTATTCCGTCGCCAGGTATGATGTCGGTGAAATTTTTAAAAAATCATGGGATCCGGAAAAACAGCCTGATCAATGGAAAAGGTTAGCCGAAATTATAATTGAAAAAAATCCAAGGAAAATAGCCATAAATAAGTCAGCTAACTTTGGACATGCAGATGGCATATCTTCTTTTCATTATGATAAATTGATGGAATCAATCCCCGCGAATTTTAAAAGTAGGGTAGTGTCGGCAGAAAAATTAGCTGTGGGTTGGCTTGAAAAACGAATTCCGGAGGAAATGGCCGCTTACCGCAATATCATGCGTATTGCCCATGAAATCATTGCGCAAGGTTTTTCAGAGGAAGTAATTACTCCAGGTGTTACTAAAACAGAAGACGTCGTGTGGTGGTATCGTGAGAAAATTTCTTCTCTTGGTCTCACAGCCTGGTTTCACCCAACGGTAGATGTTCAACGAGGAGAAGATGAATCAAATGAGGCACAAAGAGAATTTTCAAGAAGGCCAGATAACTCTATCATTCAACCGGGCGATCTGGTACATGTCGATTTTGGTATTTCCTATTTGGGATTACATACTGATACACAAGAGAATGCATATATCTGTCGTATTGGAGAGCACGATGCACCACCTTATTTAAAAGAAGCTTTCAATCAGGGGTTAAAATTAATGGATTTTTTAACCGATGCCTTTCAGGATGGTAAAACGGGGAATGAAGTGCTGAGAGAAGCTTTAACAAAGGCTGTAGCTGCTGGATTAAAGCCTTCTATTTATAGTCATCCCATTGGTTTTCACGGACATGGCGCGGGGCCAACCATAGGTCTTTGGGATCAGCAGGGTGGGGTACCAATAACTGGCGATTATCAAATTACACCAGGAACTGCATATTCCATTGAATTAAATACCCGTGTTTTTATACCAGAATGGAATAAAGAAATAAGAATGATGATGGAGGAAGATGCTTATTTCGATGGGAAAAAGGTTTCTTACATAGACGGTCGGCAGGTAAATTATTTTCTTATTCCAAGGCCTAAAAGTACCTGGAAATAAATAAAAATGTTCACAAAAACCTGGCATTTATATAAGGATGCCTTTTCAGGTATTAACAAAGAAGTCTGGCTATTGGCGTTGGTTTCACTTATCAATAGAAGTGGAACCATGGTCGTTCCCTTCCTCACCATTTATCTGAAAAGTAAAATGGGTTTCTCCTACCTGGAAATTGGCATTATAATGAGTGTATTCGGTGTAGGTTCCTTGATAGGAACTTATTCGGGTGGAAAATTAACCGATAAAATTGGTTTTTATCCCGTGCTTTTTTGGTCCCTTTTTCTGGGTGGTTTATCCTTTATACTTCTTGGATTCCTGACCTCCTTTCTGGCTTGGTGTATTTCAATCACCATTTTAGGTATGGTGGGGGAGGCTTTCAGACCCGCTATTTATACAGGATTAGCTTCTTATTCAGAGGGAACGTATCAAACAAGAGGTACTTCTCTCATTCGATTAGCGGTAAATCTGGGTATTTCAGTTGGTCCGGCGATAGGTGGATTTATTGCTTACAATATAGGATTTGCTGGCTTGTTTTGGGCGGATGGCCTTACCTGTATTGCAGCAGCCATTTTTATGCGTATTTTTATTCCATACAAAACGAATAAAACATCGAATCCTGTGGAAAATTTACCAGTCTTAGGTTTATCTGCCTACAAAGATGTCAATTTTTTAATCTTTATTGGTTTTCTTGTTTTTTCATCTTTAGGATTCATGCAATTTTTTCTGCTCATCCCCATGTATTACAAAGAGCATTTTATGCTTAATGAAAGTCAAATAGGGCTTCTTATAGCATTAAATGGAATGATAATCGTGCTATTTGAAATGCCACTGGTACATAAACTGGAAAATAAAATACCCAAATTATTACTTATCGCCTTAGGATCTGGCTTCCTTGGTCTATCTTTTCTCTTATTGATTCCAGGATTTACAGGTTGGTGGGTTGCCGTTATTTCCCTGGTTATCCTTACTTTAGGTGAAATTTTTAATATGCCTTTTGCAAATTCCTTCGCTATGAATCAGGCGTCGGAAGGTCGAAGAGGACAATATATGGCGTTATATGCTATGGCTTATTCAGTGGCTCATATCATTGCGCCAGGTTTGGGTTCCTTCTTTATTGAAAACTATGGGTATTCAAGTCTATGGGCCTTAAATGGCTTTTTGTGCCTTGGTTCTATGATAGGATTTTATTTTATGCAGAGACATCCACGTTTGAAATACATTTGATATGATTGCCGACATTGGAATGGATATTGAAAGGGCAAAAAACCACTTGATTGCCAACGAAATTATTGGTTTACCTACTGAAACGGTTTATGGTTTAGCTGGAAACGGATTAAAGGCTGAGGTGGTGGCTAAAATTTTCGCCATTAAAAACAGGCCTTTTTTTGATCCGCTCATTTTACATATTGGTGATTATTCCCAGTTGACTTCCCTGGCAACAGAAGTACCTAAGCCGCTGATTGATTTGGTAAAAGCTTTTTGGCCAGGGCCTCTTACTATTTTAGTACCCAAAAGAGATATTATTCCTGATATTGTGACTTCCGGTTTTCCAAGAGTTGCTATAAGAATGCCCGATCATCAGCTTACCTTGGCTTTGCTTACTTCCATCCCGTTTCCATTGGCGGCACCCAGTGCGAATCCATTTGGTTATATAAGCCCAACTACGCCTGAACACGTCGTTAAACAACTTGGTGTGAAAATACCCTTTGTTTTAGACGGTGGAAGATGTCAGATTGGCATAGAAAGTACCATTGTTGGCATGGAGACGGATGATTTAGTTATTTACCGTCTTGGAGGGCTGAGTTTAGAAAATATTCGTTCAGTATATAAAGGAAATATTAAAATGAATGTATCCTCTTCGAATCCTGAGTCTCCTGGTATGATTTTAAGCCATTATGCGCCTAAAAAACCTCTATTTTTAGGCAATAAAGAAACCCTGCTTTCTTTGGGGGAGCCTAAGAACGCTGCCGTGTTGTGTTTCAAAGAAAAGTGGTCAGAAATGAATGTTAAAAATCAATGGATATTGTCAGAATCAGGTGATTATGAAGAATCTGCACACAGATTATTCTCCTTTTTAAGGGAAATGGACGAAGCGGATATCACTCATATTTTAGCAGAAAAATTGCCTGAAGAAGGTCTGGGAATTGCTATAAATGATAGATTATATAGGGCATCTCAAAAATAGATGCTACTTTTTAAAACTGAATGGCTTTTTTTTCGTTATTAAATTATTAATTTTTAAAAACTCAAATTTTACAAAATGCGTAAAAATAATTTCATTTTGTCAGCTATCTTATCAGCTGCTATTTTCTGCCTGCCTTCTTTTCTTTCAGCACAAGCTAAGCCTTCAAGTCCTGAATTATCTTCTTCTGCGAAAGTAGGTTCTACCGAAGTTTCAATGAAATGGGGAGCACCTTCAGTAAAAGGAAGAGCTATTTGGGGTGAATTAGTTCCTTTTGACAAAATCTGGCGTACTGGTGCTAATAATGCTACCACTTTTACTGCTTCTAAAGATGTAAAAATTAATGGTAAAGCATTAGCTGCTGGAACTTATTCCGTTTTTACTATTCCTGGTAAAACAGAATGGACTTTGATTTTCAATAAGAAAGCAGAGCAGTGGGGTGCTTATGACTATAAGGATTCTGACGATGCCCTTAGAGTTACTGTTACGCCTAAAATGGTTGCTGATGTAACAGAACAGTTAACATTCACAGTAAATAAAAATGGTAAAGTTTCTTTCCAATGGGAAAAATTAACCTTTGATTTTACTGTTTCTTCTGCTAAATAATTAGGTTTATAACAGTTTAGAGAAAAATAAGCGCTTGACATTAATTGTTTTGCGCTTATTTTTTTTGAATATTATGGTTACATTAGCTTCCAAATTTGAAACTACTTATTACTTGTGATGAAAAACTTTACTCCTCGATTCTTTACCCTTATTTGTTTATTATCCTTTTTTGTTCAAGGTTGTCATAACAAGGAGGCTATCTTAAGTAATCTCTCCCATAGATGGCTATTAGATAAAGGTTTTAGAAATGAAAAGGAAACAGATTCTCTTGCTGGTTTATACTTTGAGTTTAATACATCAGGAGAGGTAACAACCAATTTGAATGGTCAGGACGAAAGACTGACGTTTAAACTGGAAGGGGAAGATATAATAGAATTGGCAGGAACTGAAGGTGTATTTTTAAACATAATGGAACTATCAGATACAAAACTTGTTCTTCAAACTGATATTCAAGGGTATACGTTCAAGTTTGTGTTACTAAAAGATAAATGATTTAATCTTCCAAAATTACCGGCTGTTTTTTTAATAAAATACTTTTGATTATTCTATCTGCATGATCCCGGGTATTTTCAATAAATAGTTTACTCGTTTCCATACCACCGCACACTACCCCTGCAATATAAACTCCTTTCAAATTCGTCTCTAAGGTGGTTTCATCAAAAGTTGGCTTACAGTTAATTTGGTTTTCAAACGTCAGTCCCAAATGCGCAAGAAAATCAATGTTTGGTTGGTACCCTGTCAGCGCAAGCACCCAATCGTTGTCCACGGAAATAGTGTCCTCGTCCCTTTTTATCAGCATTTTACCTGGTAATATGTCAAGGACTTCACTATTGAAATAAGCGGTAATACTACCTTCCTTTATTCGGTTTTCTATATTGGGTTTTATCCAGTATTTAACTCTTGGACTTATTTCATTACCCCTGATGACCATAGTCACTTCCCCACCTTTTTGCCATATTTCCAACGCAGCGTCGCAGGCAGAATTTGCAGCACCAATAATAACGACTTTTTGATGGATGTAGCGGTGGGGATCATCGTAATAATGCCTCACCTTAGGCAGCTCCTCTCCGGGAATGTTTAGAAGGACAGGTTTGTCGTAAAATCCAGTGGCAATTACTATGTTTTTGCAATCATATTCGTCTTTAGTAGTTTTGACTTTATATCTAAAGATAGCGTCAGGATTATTATTTGGAAAAACATCCTGTACAGCTTCATAAGTATGATAATTCAATCGAAAATGTTGAATCAACCTTCGGTAATATTCTAAAGATTCTTGTCTTGTCGGTTTATCATTATGGGAAACAAAGGGTATTTGACCTATTTCCAGTAACCTGGAGGTGGAGAAAAAAGTCATGTTAACAGGAAAATGAAATAATGAATTGGTAATGACGCCTTTTTCTAAAATAAGAGCTGATAAATTTGCTTTTCCAGCTTCTATCGCGCAATTAATTCCTGTAGGACCTCCCCCAATAATTATTATATCCCAAATCTTTTTCAACGCCATTAAATTTTTGTCAAATATAAAGATTTAGAAAAGAGAAAACGTCAATTTAAATATCTTTGCCTTCAAATAGTTTTCTAATGCACACCCTCGATGAACTTCAGTCACTCTACGCGACCTATTTAGATGAAAACAGCTACAAACAAGCACCCATTTCGCTGTATGAACCTGTAAATTATATTTTAAGCCTCGGAGGAAAACGGCTACGACCTTTATTTTCACTTATGGCTTTTGAGTTATATGACAATAAAATAGACAAAGCTCTTTGTATCGCTCATGCGGTAGAGGTTTTTCATAATTTTACTTTGGTTCATGATGATATTATGGATCAGGCTGAAATGAGAAGGGGAAAACTAACGGTTCATTCTAAATATGGAGTGAATACAGGTATTCTTTCGGGAGATGTGATGTTGATTCTGGCTTACGAATCATTGCTTCGCTTTAAAGTTCCTGCCAATATTCCCAGTCTGGTTCACATTTTCAACCAATTTGCTAGGGAAGTTTGTGAAGGTCAGGAAATGGATATGTTATTTGAATCATCTTCGGAAGTAACGCTTGCAGCGTATGAAAAAATGATTTCATTGAAAACGGCTGTTCTAATTGCCGGTGCATTAAAAATGGGGGCCATTGCCGCAGGTGCCACAGAAAGTGATGCCTTAAAATTATACGATTTTGGTCTTAATATTGGCGTAGCCTTCCAAATTCAGGATGATTATTTGGATACTTTCGGTTCACAAGCTCAAGTTGGTAAGCAAATCGGCGGTGACATAATTCAGAACAAAAAAACCTTCCTTATTCTGAAAGCCTTAGAATTAGGAAACCAACATCAGAAACAGGTTTTATTGGATCTGTTTAATACGGACAATGACCTCCTACCTCAAGAAAAAGTAAAAAAGGTTACTGCTATATTAACGGATTTGAATATTCCCGACGAAGCTAAACGTAGAAAACAATTCTACTTTGAAAAAGGAATGAAGTCTTTAGAGGAAGTTCAGGTTATGGCAGAAAAAAAGGAATTATTAAGAAAAGTAGCTTTTCAGTTATTAGAACGAGAAAATTAAGGGGCGAAAAGGCTTATTTCTGCACTTTTTTTAGCCATTCAAACGTCGATGAATCTGTAAAATAAACAGAATACCACCCTTGTTTTTCGTGTGGCGGATCGCCAATGTAATCATCCCCCGCTTGCCAAAAAGTTTCTGGCTGTCGAGGTCTCCCTTCCCCACCAATAGCCCAGAAATTCATTCCGCGATAAGGTGAATTTGGGTTTCCTATGGTTGTTTCATACAAGAATTGATAGAATTTATTCCTCATATTCACCGCTGCGCTGGCCTCATAACTTCCACCATCTCTTGCCAATCCAAATTCCTCAAGTACGATAGGTTTAAGCACAGACTTTGATACCTCGGCATTTTTTTCCAAATAGGCTATTGATTTTCGTCTGGTAGTCTCAAAGGATTCATCAGGATTTTTAGGTGCATACCAACCCCAATTTTCTGGCCACAAATGCACAGTTAGGTAATTTATATTTTTTAAAGCGGCTGTTTTCTTATAGGTTGAACCTACTAAATTATCCAAAATACCTTCATTTCCTATACAGATAAGATGATTTTCATCTAATTGTCGAATGAGATTACTGGATTTTTTTACCCATTTAAAATACTTTTTATCGTGACCAAATTCTCTCGGCTCATTGGCTAATTGCCAGGACATGATGGTTGGATCATTTACATACGATACATTTGTGATGGTATTTTTTCTGGAAACTAATTTTTCAATCAGATCATTATATAATTTTGTCGCTTTGGGAAGGGTATAAAATCTTGCTGAAAACCGCATATACTCGTCCCAACTGTGCTCTTCCGGATAAGGAATTTTTTCACCGGTAAACCATGAAACGTATTGAGCCATTCCGCCGGACCAGTAAAAGAAATTATTAAGGCACAAAACGCCTTTCATGTTCCTTTTACCCATTTCAGCCAAGACAAAGTCAAGTCCAACTAAAACATTTTCGTTCCAATCACCGACAGATTCCTGTAGGGTAGGCGTTATCCGAAAAGGCTCCGTTTTTGGACCTTCACCGGAAGCCATAAGTCTTAAATTTAAAACACCGGCTTCTTTTAAAAAATCCAGTTCCCTTACAATTCGTTCTTTTCCTTTTTGATCCATTGCAACAAATGCTGCATACCAATAGTTGGTTCCTATGTAGGTATAAGCCTTGTCATTAAGAATGAAATCACCTTTTTCTGTTTGAACAAAAGAAGATTTATCAATAGACTGTGCCGTCAGATCAGTCAGGAAAAGAACGAAAAGAATGGTAAATAAACGCATAAACTAGTTTTTTAGGAATACGACATTAAACTTAATCTCCAGAATATCGTCTGTTTTTACCAACATAAAGGATGGTCGCTCCACATCAAACTCGGTCATGGAAACGGGGAAACCTCCACTCACGTTAATTTCCTTATCTGTCAATTTATAGTCCGCTTCAAAAGTAATATCTTTTGCTTTTCCATGGAAATTTAGTTTTCCACTTATTTTTAATTTTCCATCTTTTAACGGTTCGATAGCGGTGCTGCCAAAAGTTACTTTTGGATATTTTATGGCGTCCAATACTTCCAATGCATGACCGTCTCTACTTGAATTAGCACTGTCGAAGTCAGCAACATTAGTGCTTACGGCCACTTTTCTAAATATTTTTGTGTCGGCATCAAAAATGAGCAGACAATCTACCTTTTTGCTTGTTCCCGTCCAGGCATGTAAGGCATGATTGGCACTATAGGAAAGGAACGATTTTGACTTGTCAGCTCTTAAAGTCTGATCGGCCACCGTGGTAAAGGAGGAACTAATAATGAATCCTATGGCAAGGATTAAAAGCGAAGATATTTTCATGGTCTTATTTTTAAAATTTCATAACTAACATGGCACCAAAAAAACTACCAAAAGCGGTAAATGCAGTAGCACGGTGAAGTGGCTTAATTTTGGGGTCTTCAGCACTATCAGCCAATAAATTAGTGGCAATCATTGCTGATAAGTGAACCACCGCCAATGTTTTATGCATTTTAATACCATTTAAACCTTTTACTTGCCGATGTATAAGTGGGGGAGGAGTGAATAAACTGAGTCCGGCGGTGGTGAAATAGGTTATATTGACAGCTGCACCCAAGCCTTCATGAAGCTCCTTTATTTTATAATCTCCGCTATATAATTTGGCACCTACAATGCCTTGAGCAACCATTCCAGCCAAAGTAGCAAAACCTAATACCTGATGGGTGACCAACATGCCGCGTCTTATTTTTAACTCCGTTTCACGTCCATGATCCGTTAATGGAGCTACCTTCAGCGCTCGCATTAACCCTTTTTCTCCCCACAACATACGTTGGGTGAAAATCATACGTTTTGGTATCAATTCAACAGGTTCCTCGCTTCCTAATTGAAGTAATAAGTCCAAGGAATCGGTTTGTGCACCTACATTTAGCGAAATGCTACAGGTTATTCCCAGATAAATTAAATATTTTTTCATCTCTTTATTTTTTAATCACTAACGGGAATCTTTGAAAATTGGTTGCCTTTAGGATCATACAATTTAAAAAAATCAAAACTTTATATTAAATTTAGATAAAAGTAACCAAACAATGAAAAGAAGAGAAGCTATACAATACGTAAGTTCCATATTAGGTCTTGCTATATCAAGCCCGACTTTATCTGCAATGAACAGATTTTCAGCATTGAGTTTATCTCCTAAATATCAACCTAATCTTTTTTTGACCTCTGAACAATTTCATTTGTTGGATGAGTTAACTGAATTAATCATTCCCGAAACGAAAACACCTGGTGCAAAAGAGGCTAAAGTTGCTGCTTTCATTGATTTGGTTTTAGCTGATTGTTATGTTGAAAAGGATAAGAAAGTTTTCACAGATGGTCTGCAAAGTCTGTTAAACAGAAATTTTTTGTCCCTTTCTACTGTTAATCAAACAGAATTCCTTAAAACGATGGAAAGTGAATCAATGGCCGCTAGAAGTACATCAAATGATATTGATTTTTGGCGAATGTTAAAGGAATTAACCTTATTGGGTTATTTTGGTTCTGAAGCAGGCATTAAAGCTTGCTTTGATTATCAACCTGTTCCTGGAAAATTAGAAAATGTAAAATGGGAAAAGGGAATGAAAATGATTGCTTATTAATAAATTTTAATTGGTATGGAAATTTTAAAAAATAAATCTAATAAGTTCGATGCCATTGTTATCGGTTCAGGCATGACTGGAGGTATTGCAGCTAAAGAGTTGACAGAGAAGGGACTTAAAGTATTGGTAGTGGAAAGGGGAAGGGAAGTTAACCATGTGGAGGACTATGATACCGCAATGAAGGCTCCCTGGGAATTGCCACATAGAGATAAGTTAACTTTGAGGTCTGCAGAGGAACGATGGGCAAACAACAGGTTTAATAATATGGCCAAAGATGATTTGGAGCCTTTCATGACCAATGATAAGGAAAATCCATATCTTGAAAAACGTCCCTTCGATTGGATTCGTGCCTATCACACAGGTGGAAAATCGATGCACTGGGGCAGACAATCTTACCGCTGGAATGAAAATGATTTTGAAGCAAATGCAAAGGAAGGTGTCGGCATTGATTGGCCTATAAGATATGCAGATCTGGCACCCTGGTACACTTATGTTGAAAAATTTGTTGGTATCAGTGGGCAAAAGGAAAATTGGGACGTACTTCCCGATAGTCATTTTTTGCCACCTATGCCTATGAATGCACCTGAAAGATTTTTTAAGGAAAAGATGATGGAGAAAATGGGTCGTAAAGTTACTATCGGCCGTATTGCTAATTTAACCAAACCTGAACCTCAGCACTTGTCATTGGGAAGATCATCCTGTCAATATAGGAATAAATGTGCCCGTGGTTGTCCTTTTGGTGGCTATTACAGCTCCTTGGCAGGAGCTCTTCCAGCCGCCGCTAAAACAGGAAATATGACAATCATTCATGATAGTATTGTCAAAGAAGTTATTTTTGATGACCGTAGCCAAAAGGCCACCGGGGTTCGTATCATAAACGCGGTCACCTCGGAAGTAATAGAATATTTTGCCAAAATTATTTTTCTCAACGCCGGGTCAATGAATACCGCAGCTATTTTGTTGAATTCGACATCTAATAGATTTCCAACTGGATTAGGAAATGATAGCGATCAGGTGGGAAGAAATATTATGGATCACCAATTAGGTGTGGGTGCAAATGCAACTATTGATGGATTTTTAGATGATTATGTAATTGGTTCAAGACCTAATGCCTTGTATATTCCCCGCTTTAGGAATTTAGGGTCTGATAAGGCAAAAAATTTCATGAGGGGATATGGTTATCAAGGTGGTGCCAGTAGAAAAGGATGGAATAGGGGGAATGGTATGCAAGGATTCGGTGCCGATTTCAAGGATGAACTTACCCAGCCAGGTGAATGGTCCTTTGGTTTTGGTGGCTTTGGGGAAATTTTACCTGACCCTAACAATAGGATGTTTTTGGATCTGGTTAAAAAAGATAAATGGGGTATTCCTTTGATTGTTTTTGATGCCTCCTTTAATGATAATGACCTTGCTATGAGAAAAGATATCATGGAAAATGCTATGGAAATGCTTGATGCAGCAGGTTTTAAACAGGTGACAGGCTATAATAGAAAGGAAGTGCATATTGGTCTGGGTATTCATGAAATGGGGACAGCAAGAATGGGAAATGATCCTAAAACTTCGGTAATTAATAAATTTAATCAAATGCATGCCTGCAATAATGTTTTTGTCACCGATGGCGCTGCAATGACTTCTGCTTCCTGTGTAAATCCCTCTCTAACCTATATGGCTTTGACCGCCAGAGCAGCTGATTACGCTTTAAAAAAACTAAAAAACAAGGAGATATGAAAATAAATTACTTACATTTATTATTGTAATGTATATTTTTACTACTGATTTTATACTGTTTTTATACTGTTTTTATACATTTTTCATACTGTTTTTATACGTTTTTTAGTGGATTTACAATGAATTTAGGGTACCTACATTTTTATGTAGATTAATTATCAGACAATTAGATTTATATTTGATTATTCAATAGTGAATTTTACTTCATCATTGATGAATAATTACTCCAAGTTAGAAAGGCTGCAATTTTTTGTAGCCTTTTTTTATGTTCAAAATTATTGTTCTTTTTAATTTTTACAATTAGAATATGATTTATTTACCACATTTTTATGTAGTAAATATATTCCTACTATTGTTTAATATTACATCTTAAATCGAGAGTAATAGGTAACCTGCATCTTTCTTTTAAGGTGCAGGGCTTTATTTTCTCATAGTGTTGATGAAAATTAAATTAAAATATATGACTTTTATCAGACTGCATCATCATGTAGTTTTAGAATTGTTTGTAATAAATTAGATTTGTTCATTAATTACTCCCTGACACTTTTTTAATTTACACCTATTTGTAATGGGATGCGATTTTTTCGCATCCCATTTTTTATTAGCATCTTTTGTTTTAATCTGTTAATTTTGATTTCTATTGGCACTTTAAATTATTTTAAAATACAAAGGATGCAACTTACCCAATCTCTTCTGGATTTTCTTTCAACCTTAGCTCAAAATAATCATCGAGAATGGTTTACCTTGAACAAGCCTGTTTTCCAAAAGGAACTTGCTCATTTCAAATTATTTTCTGATGAATTATACTTGAAAATGGAAACATTTGATCTATTGGAGGGAAAAAATGTGTTTAGAATATATCGGGATGTGCGTTTCTCCAAAGATAAATTACCTTATAAAACACATTTTAGTGTGGGTATTACCAGAGCTACTAAATGGAAAAGAGGAGGTTATTATTTGCATATCCAACCAGGTGAATCATTTATTGGAGGTGGTTTCTGGGATCCTGAACCAGCCGATGTAAAAAGAATCAGACAGGAATTAGCAGTTGATGCGTCTACCATAAATAAAATAACGCAAGCTCCTGATTTTAAGAAATTATTTGGGGAACTACAGGGAGAGAAACTGAAAACGTCGCCTCAATCATTTTCAAAAGATCACGAAAATATAGAATGGTTAAAATTTAAACAGTATCTCTTGATTAGAAAATTTTCCGATGAGGAGGTTTTGTCTAATCAATTTATAGAAGAAGCTGTCTATACTTTTAGTCAAATGCTACCATTTTTCGACTATTTTTCTGACATCCTAACGACTGATGAAAATGGTACGCCATTACCAGGCTATTAAATTCTTCTAAAATTTAGTAAAGTTGTAACCAAGTAATAACCAGCCAAAGTAAGCCAAAGCTTAATAATAAAGAAAGATTTGCCAGCGTTCCGGCTATTTTTGCATCGAAACCAAGCTCGTCTGAAAACAGTAAAACGCTCATGCCTACCGGTAAAATGACCAATCCTATCAAAACACTGCTCATCAATGACTTGGGTAATAATAGGTAAATAGCTAAAATGGTTAAAAGGCCTATACCATATCGAATGGATAATACCTTAAGAATTCCATTAAATTGGTTTTTATCTAGATTAAAACTTAAATAAATACCCAATAAAAGTAAAACTAAGGGTTTATTTGCTTTAGACAGCGTTATTATTACGTCTTCTAAAATATTGGGTAAAGGAATATTGGTAGCATTTAGCGTCAATCCCATTATCATTCCAAGCACGGGAGGCAAAAGAAGGACTTTTTTTAACATATTTAATTTCCCCCTGGATGGAACCTCAGAAAAATGATTTCCAATGGGATATAAAACGCCAAAAGCTAAAAAGGTATTTCCAATGTCATACATAATGGCAAATAAAAGGGCTTTTGCTCCCCATATAGATTCAATAAGGGGGAACCCAAATAGGCCAACATTCCAGCCTCCTGAGCCCATGGTTAAAACTCCCCGGATGGAATTTTTTTCATTTTTAAAAAGAAAAAAAGCAATGGTAAGCATGATCGCTGAAATACCTATAGCAAAGAGGGGGATTAAAAATAACCGAAAATTTAAGTCTATGTGAATAGTGGAGACAATCATTAAGGCTGGAAAAGTGGTGTGCATGAGTAGGCGGGATAAAATTTTTCCTTCCTGCTCTTTGATAATCCCTCCCGTTTTTAATATAAAGCCGATAAAGATAAATGCTAGTGTGGTGATGAATGCCAAATTGACTTGTCCCATTTTTACCCATTATTGTTTATCCGAAAGGTAAGCCGCTTCGTCTAATAAATCTAATATTCCGGCATCTATATGAGCTTCAAATTTCCTGGCAAATAATTTCCCGTTTTCTTTAGCTTTAGTCAATTCATCTAAATCGTTTGTGCCAAAAACAGCCGGAAAGTCATAATCTAATTTCTTCCAATTAACGTAAGTTAATGAAGGAAGAATTTTTATTTCAGAATTTTTATCTGCCAATATTTTAATGATGGTATGAAAAAATATTTCATCAGGTATATAGGTATATCTATGAAAGTTTAGGAAAATAGGCTTTTCATCCACATAATTCAATATCATTTTTAAAGTTTCATGATTGAATGCCCACCATTGAGAGCCTCCATAATGATCGGGAGTTGGAGATTTCCGTTTTTTAAATAACTTTAAAACTTGTAAACATAGTCGTAGGTTCTTTTGCCTGGTGCCATGTTTCATTAAATGAAAGATGGTTTTTAAAAAGGAAATGAGGGGGATTTCCAGGAAATAGGGTATAAATAAAGCATTACCCCTTTTTTGGGTAAGATTTAGGTAATAAGTTTGAATTTTTACCTTATATTCATCGGGCCAGGCTTCTTGTATGGGCTTAATATCTATGAAATTGTAAGTAAGGTGTGTTGAAAAAAATCGTTTGATAACTTGGTTACTTACTAATGGATAATCTTGTCCACTGAGAAGTATGGTAAAACCACCTCTACCATATTTAAGCACTTCATTCATACCATTCAAAGTTGCTTGAACTATGGTAAAATTACCCCACATTGCATTTTCCCTTTTTTCAAGAAATATTACATTTGAATGTGATATTAATTCTTTGAATGACTGAATGTTCGATGTTACATCTATATGAATATAAAAATATACGTTTTCATCATTTAACCTGTCCACTAATTTTTTTAATTGAGTTGGAAAATGATGAGCAAGAATGATATAATGAATAAACAATGGATTAAATTTTATTAAAAGTAGAAAAAAAATTATCTACTCAAAAATATGATAGGTATTTACTTTGAAATATTAAACAGCTTTTCATCCCTAATCCCTGCATTTTACGTCAAAATCTTGCTTTTCACGTCAATAATCATATTTATTCTACGATTGTATTTATATTTGAATTATTAAACTATTACTCCGAATGAACAGAAATCAACCCGTTAAAGCCTTGGTAGATAAAATTTGGAATGATCAAAGCTATGGTGATTCAATAAAACAAAATCTTGCGTTCATTGAAATCCTTCAGGAAAATAGGTTAGACCTCTTCATGATAGGGAAATCCTATTTTTTTCTTTCGGATATTAAAGATGTTAATCTAAATAACTTTAGTAAGGGCACCATTGATGTTCTGGGTTATGAACCGGCCGAAATGTCTATGGAAAAAATGCTTTCATTGGTGCATCCCATCGATTTACCCGTGGTCATAGCTAATGAGTCAAAAGTAAGGGAATTTTTCAATGAATTGCCCGTGGAAAAAATATTTAAGTATAAGGTAAGGTATGATTATCGGTTAAAACATAAGGAGGGACATTATGTCAGAGTGTTACAACAAATGATAACCATTGAAACGGATGAAAAAGGAGCCATTATCAAGACAATGGGCATTCATTCAGATATTACAGATTTGAAAAAAGAGGGCCTTCCAGTTCTTTCTTTCATTGGTTTGGATGGAGAACCCACTTATGAAAATGTTCAGGTTGAAGGTAAATTTTCCTTTTTAAAACCGGAGGAGCGGTTTTCACCCAGAGAAAAAGAAATTTTGAATAAGCTGATTCAAGGTAAAACGAGTGAAGAAATTGCCAAAGAATTATTTATTTCAAGGGATACGGTCAGCACACATAGAAGGAATATGCTGTCTAAATGTGACGTAAAAAATACGTTGGAACTGGTAAATAGGTCGATAAAGAACGGTTGGGTTTGAAAAATACTCATTTATGAGTATATGATTAGAGACAACTCAAGTTTATCTTTGTTACATAAAAGAACAATATAATCTTTAATTAAGGTATAGAATAAAAGTTAAATCGAGAGTAATAGGTAACCGGAATCTCCCCCAGGGGAGTTCCGGTCTTTTTTATCTTATTTGGTATCCTTCCATTCTGTCAAATCGTATTCTTGTATACGGGCTGGGACTTCCGGAGTTAACGTAAAGCTCAATTTCAATGATTTTTTATCTCCCTTTAAAATACAATAGCCCCTTAATTGATTTTCAGGAAAAATGGGCGAAACGGAAATGATTTTACCCGCAGCTGAAAATAAAGATTTTGATTCTGTCTTGAGATCCTTCAAAATATAGTCTGAAAAGAAATTGTCAGCAAAAATATCGGGCAAATTTTCCCAGGTTGGTAAAAGGTCTATCATTTCTTTTTGTCTTTTCGCCAATATAGGTGAGATAGAAACGCTCCTCGGTTTTAATTGAGCTAATTGAATGATGGTGTCAAGTATAGCGACATTAAGTCCAGAGGTAGAGGCGTAAGTGACATTGGCAAAATAAATGACACCAATACCATATTCAGGCATAAAACGCCAATTACTACCAAAACCGGGTAAGCCTCCACTATGTCCCAAACTTATTTTTCCCCATTGGTCTTTCATCCAATTTAGCCCAAAAGTATAACTGGACGTGGTAGCCATTTTTTTTCCATTTGGCAAAGTGTATCCTGGATTTAGGCCTATAAAAGCCTGAGGAACATGCATTTCTCTAAGGGTTCCCCTTTTAATGGGCATTTTATCCTCATCATTTCGTTCAGGCCAGGCCTGCTGATGAAGGGAAACGTATTGGCTAAATTCATCCACGGAGGTAATCATTCCTCCCATCGCACCATAAATTCCATCGGCTAATAAGGGTTCAATTTTCCATTCTCCATCTATGAAACGGTAGCCCTGCGCTAATAATTCTGGTTTAACTTCTGAATACTCGTATGTTGTATTTTGCATGCCAATAGGTCTTAGAATATTATTTTGAATGTATTCATTATATGGTAAACCAGAAACCTTATGAATAATATAACCGAGTATGGTGAATCCCAGATTACTATATTCATAGGAAATTCCAGGCGTATTGGAAAATGACAAGGTTTTATCAATGAGTTGTAACAGGTCTTCCTCTGAATCTGCTAATTGTCTGTCTCCCCATGGATTATCCTCTGGAAAACCAGCTAAATGATTCATACAATGTCTAATGCTAATGAGAGGCCCGTCCACTGTTAATTTTTGATTTTTTATACCTGGCAGGTATTTTTCAATAGGATCATCTAAGCTTAGTTTTCCGTCATCCCGCAGTTTTAATATAGCTGTAGTGGTAAAACTTTTAGACATGGAGGCAATTCTGAAGAGGGTGGAAGAAGAGGCAGGGGTTTTATTTTCAAGGTTGGAAAACCCACCGCTACCCTTAAAAATGAGTTGTCCGTCCACCACTATGCCGAAGGAATATCCCGGAAAATGATTTTTTATTGCATGGTCGTTGTACATTTTTTCTACCAGGGAAAAGGTGCTTTTAATTTTTTCAACCCTGTCCTTATCAACAAAAGAATTGGGAGAAAAAGACTCGGTTGTTTGACTTTGTACAACCAAATAAAAACAAAGGAACGGGATAATTAGATATTTCATATTTTGTCATTTTAGTTAGGGAAGATAATAATAATTAATGTGTTAAAAAGTAAATGAGCTTTTTGATTAGTACCAAAGCTAAGTTATATTTTAATTTTATTTAAAGAACTACTTATAATGAAAAGCATTTTAGTTAGTTTTACCAACTTTTGTTATATTCGATAATAAACAAACGCCAAAAAATTATGAAAAAGACGGTATTTTTCCTGCTCATTACCCTTTTTATTTTACCAGTCTGTGCGTTTTATTTTGGAACGCCTCCCAATGATATTCAATGGGATATGATTAAAAATTCCTATTATATCGCAGGAGCTGTTATTTTATTCACTTTTACCGCAGGACAGTTAACAGGAAATTATTCGCAGGTGGACAAACTATGGAGTATTGTACCTGTCATCTATGTTTGGTACATGGCCTATTTGGGTCAGTGGAATGACAGGATGCTAATTATGGCTGTTTTAGTTACGCTCTGGGGGGTGAGACTTACTTATAATTTTGCCAGAAGGGGAGCGTATTCATGGAAATTTTGGGAAGGTGAAGAGGATTATCGCTGGGAAATATTG
>Ga0247831_1001639_pt1 | contig 40778 bp, 36 predicted proteins | sample LaCruzMarch2015__9_FD_192406 | JGI IMG/M metagenome (GOLD analysis project Ga0247831, IMG submission 192406) | Freshwater microbial communities from meromictic Lake La Cruz, Castile-La Mancha, Spain - LaCruzMarch2015_1m | ecosystem: Environmental > Aquatic > Freshwater > Lake | place: Spain...
TAATAATAATAATATGATGGGTATGAATAATAATAATATGATGGGTATGAATAATAATAATAATATGATGGATATGAATAATAATATGATGGGTATGAATAATAATATGATGGGTATGAATAATAATATGATGGGTATGGATAATAATAATATGATGGATATGGATAATAATATGATGGATATGGATAATAATATGATGGGTAAAAATAATAACAATAATAAAAATAATGTAAATAATGTAAATAATATAAATAATAAAAATAATGTAGATAATGTAGATATAAATAATAATATTATGGGTAAAAATATAAATAATAACTCAAATCAAATAAATAATTTATTTAAAAATTTAGCAAATATAAAATATAATAAAGTTCAAATTTAATTATTCATAAATATTATATGATGGAATATTAATTATTTCATCAATAATATATGTATTATCATCTAATAATGAAAACATATTATTATCATCTTTATATATTTTTCCAATTGGAAATAATAATTCATAATCATAAACAACTCCAGAATCTTCACATAACCAATAATAATTATCTTGTGAAAAAATATTTTCAGATTGTTTTATAACTGCTTTAATTTTAATTATTTTAATTTTTTTAATATTAGTATCATTTGAATGTAATCCATTATTAATTTTTTGATCATAATCTATTTTATTATTATATGCAGGTCCAGTTGGTTTTTCAAATAGTGAATCTTCATTAAATTGAAAACATTTATATTTATAACCCATCATATTATGATTTTTAAAAAGTTCACAATCAATAGATGCTTCTTTAACAGCATCAATAAATGATAATAATAAATTATTTTTTTTTCTAGATATATTTTCTAATTTTTGATCAGTTGTAATTATATTATTTTTTCTAATCATTTTATATCTATAAATATCTACAGTTCTTTCTTCCATTGGTAAATCTTTATGATGACAATATCTTAAAGCTCTTCCAATTACTTGTTCTATTCTAACTTCATTCCAATATGGTTCAATTATATGAACTTGTCTTACATTATGTAAATTCATACCTTCAGCACCAGCTGGAGATATCATTATAATTTTACATAATTTACCATATTTATTAATACTATTATTAAATATATTTTTATTAATTTTTCTTAATTCTTTATCTATGCTACCATGATATTCACAAAATCTTTTTTCATCTTTTTGTAATTTATCATAATTTAAATTATTTTTATCAAATTCTTTATCTAATTCTATATCAATAAATCCAGTAAAATTTAAATATATTTTAAATAACTGTAAACCTTCCATTTCAACATAATTTGAATAAACTAATACGGTTCCTTTTGTTTTAAATATATTAAAAATTAATCTTATAAATTTAGCACTACAATTATATAATATATTAAATACATTACTTTTTTTACTTTCATTATTAAAAAAATTATCAAAATCAGCAGAATATTTATTTATATATATTTTAATATCATCTGATATAGAATAATTATTTGTAATATCTTCTCTTAATATATTTTTTACATATTCTATAAAATTATTTATATATTTTCTTGTAGCTTTTAAATATTCTAATGCTTCATTATTATTTTTCAAAACACTATTTTTTTTATTTTTATTATTTCCTTCATCAATAATTACAGCTAATGATTCTTTTAATTTAAATTGAGCAGGTCTTGGTCTTTTTTCACCATTAACTTTATCAGATATATTTGGAAATACAAAATTACATGCTTGTCTTGTATAAGCTGAATAAGTTGACATATCATCACCTATAGTTCCTCTTTTTTTTTTATAAAGTGCTTTTTCTTTTTGTTTTTCTATATTTTCCCAATAATTATAAACTTCTTCATGATAAGGATTCATATAAATATTAACATAATGAATTGTTTTTATTGCATATTTATCAGGTGTTGCACCAATATAATAACTTACTAAACCTAATATTCTTCTTTGAAACATATTTTTAGTATTTTGATTTAATGAATCAAAATTTGCTGATGAAATATATAATTGTTCAAAAATACTTTCAGATGTTGGAAATATATTATATCTTAATAAATTAAATATTAATGCAAACTCATAAGGATTATTTACTACTGGAGTAGCTGATAATAATATTATTCTATTATTTGGATTATACTGTTTTTCTTCAATTATATAATTATATATTATTTGAGCACGTTTTCCTTTTTTACCATAAATATTATTATAAACATTATTTATAAATCTATGTACCTCATCTATAATAAAAATAGATGTTTTACTTGAATCCGCATTTTTTACTTTTTCTAAAAAATCTTTATCAGCAAAGGGGGAATCATAATGAATAAAAATAATATTATTAAATCTAATATCATAATTATCTGTTAACATAAATTTTTTAATATCTTTTAACCATGGATCATCATGTAAAGCAGCTGGTATTAATATAAATATATTCCATTTTGGAGTATAATTAAATAATAAATTATAAATATTTATTGCGGTTCTTGTTTTACCAGAACCAACTCCATGATATATTAATATATCTTTAAAAGGTGATTGATAATTTAAAAATTGACCAATAAAAGATTGATATAATGTTAAATCATTATTATTTTTTTGATCACAAGGATCTACACCCTCAATTGTAACTATTTTTGGTAATATATATTTTCTAAAATTATTCATAATCCATAATGGAAATATTCTACCATTTTGTTCTAAATTAATATTATTTGATGTCATTATTATTAATACTTAGAAAAATTATTAATTAATATTAAATAATAAAAATTGAAAGTTTAAATATTTAAATGTTCTATAACACAAAAAACTTTTACCGTAGCCATTTTGGCTCAAGGCCAATTTTGGTTTACATTCACCCGACTTCAAAGAAGATGGGAGATTTTGTTTCCTTCTCTGATGAGGAGGTGGATGCCTTCTTTGCTCAGATGGCTGCAGAGCTAGCTGATGCATCAAGGGCAACAGGGACAGCAGCACGACCAACTGCAACTCCTGTGGCTCATGTGGCTCCTGTGGCTTCTGCGGCTTCTGCGGCTTCTGCGGCTTTTCGTTTTAGAAGGACCTTTCATAGATCAAGATCACCGCCAAGTAGAAGATTTGGTGAAATGCTCGCAAGAGAGCATACTTCTCAAATTGTAGTGAGAGGAATGGCACAACTTGAGAAGATGATGTACCTAGGATTAGACACAGAAAGTTCAGTCCCTGACCTCATGGTTAGGTTCCCAGAACAGTGGTCATGCCATCCTTCACATGCCCAAGAACCTGACTGCACCAGGTAGCAATTCACAGTTGCATTGAGGTTGCAAAGACGAAAAATATATTTATATTTTTTATTTTTTATTTAATATTATTATTAATATTATTAATATTATTAATATCATTAATATTAAATAAAAACTATTATTATTTGATTGTAAATCTTGTTTATCTAATTTTATTTTATTTAAATTAGAATTATTATATTCATATTTATCATATTTTTTTAAATTATTATTAGATTCATCTATAGATGATGAATTATCAATAGTTGGTTGATTTATTTGATCAAAAAATACAATATTATTTCTATTATTATTATTATAATGACTATATAAATTATTATAATCTAAATTCATAATTTCACTATTAATTGGTAGTTCAGTTATTTTTGGTGTATATAATTTATTATTATTATCATCATCATCATTATAATAATGATTATATAAATTATTATATTCTAAATCCATAATTTCGCTATTATTTGGTGATTCAGTTATTTGTGGTATTTTTAATTTTCTATTATTTACACTCATTTATATAAATAATTTAGATTTTTTTATATTATAATAATAAATTATAATAATATAAAAAAATTGTTAAGTTAATAATTTATTAAGATTTTTTAATTTATTATATTTTTTCATATAATCATTATTTTGTTTATTAAATTCTTCAATTCCTAATAATTCTTTTTTTTTATTTAATGATTTATTTTTTAAATCTCTATTTTTTAATTGTTTATCAGTTGGATTATCATGATCTATAATATTATTTTGTGTTTTCCAATTATTAGTATCAATAATATTTTCATTTTTATTTAAATTTAATGAATAATTTAAATTTAGTGAATCAATAAATCTATTTAATTCATCTTGTAAATTATATGAATTTATTTTTATTTTATATTGTAGTTTTTTATTATTTATAATTTTACTAAATTGTATATAATCAATACTATTAATATTTGTAATTGAAAAATTTTTAGGCATTATTGGTTTAATTATTTTTATAGGTTGATTATCTGGAATAATATTTATTTTATATTGTAATATATTTGGAATTATATAATTCTCTAATTTTAATTCTGGATAAATATTATTTAATAATTCTATAAATTTATTAAATTCATCTTGAATATCATTACTATTTATTGTTATTTTTTTTGATATTTTTACTTTATTTATTACTTTAGAATATTGAAAATAATATTTTTCTTTTTCTTTATAAAATGAAAAGTTAGCTGGAAATTTTAATTTTAATTCACTTGATAAATATTCATTATTATTATTTAATTCATTAGGTAAAGATTCATTAGGTATAATTTCATTATTATTATATAATTTTAATTCTGGATATTTTTCATTAATTTTATTAATAAATATATTTAATTCATTTTTTAAATTATCTGATTTAACTGTCATTTTTAAATTATATCTAATATGGGATTGTTTATTATCATATACAAAACATGTATTATCTTTTACTAAACTAATATGAATAGGTAATACTAAATCTGATTTTATTTTATAATTATTTAGGTTAGTTTCAGAACTAGTATTAGTATCATTATTAGTATCAGAATCATTATCTGAATCATTATCTGAATCATCTAATTTATTTAATTTTTGAATAGCAATATTTAATTTATCATTAATACTTATTTTATTTGATTTAGTAGTTTCCCATCTTTTTAATTTAGGATGATTACATATATAAAAATATTCTCTATATCTATTAGTATTTTTATCAAGTATTTCTTTTCTGTAAACAATATATTTTGGTAAATCTGATTGATTAATACCATTTGGTAAATCAATAGCATCACATCTTCTTTCTGGTTTATTTTTATTTATATTTTGTTCAGACATTGTAGCTATTCTTAAATTTTCTTTTCTATTATCTAATTTATCACGATTAATATGATCTATAGTTTTTTTATAATCAGATAAATCTTCATCGTGAACATCCATAATAACTTGATGGAGATAAAATACTTTATGTTTAGAATTAATACATGTTGATATATATCCATTTTGTTGTAAATACCAAGTTGGTCTATTATTTTGTATATTAATAATTTTATAAATATCATTACATGATATTTTTGTATAAATTTTATCTTTAATATGCATTAAATAATATATATCATTATTATTATCTATTACTTTCCAGTACATATTTCTAAATTGATCAGAGTATCTACCACTTTGAATATGATAAGGTGTTCCATATTCAAGTATCTTATTATTTTCAGGTTCTGGAAATATATTAGAATATTTATTATTTGGCTCTATAATAATATTTTTTTGTCTGTAATCATTATAATTATTATTTATAAAAGTAAATTTTGAATTTTTATTATTTGAATATAATAAATCAAATAATTTTATAGTAGATTTATAATTTTTATAGTACCATAACTTATCATCATTATTAAAAATAAAACTTTCTACTAAACAATTTTTTAATTTAGATATAATGATACTATGTTCATTATCTATTTTTATTGTATCAATTAAAATACATTTATTTTTATAAAACTTTAAAACTTCCATTAATATTTTACTAAAATATCTTTTTAAATATGTTTATTTCAATTTTTATTTAAATAAAAATGGCATTAATTATTATGGTAATAAATTGTTAAAACCATAATAATTTTGTATATAAACGTATGAATAATAACGTTAATTTGAGTAAGCAGTTCCTGCCATACCACTCATAACACGTAACACATTGTAGTTCATTGTATATATATTAAGTAAAGACCCACTACCATTAGCATAATCAGTAAACCAAGTATTAGAAATAGCATTATTTTGCCCATAAATTAAGTTTAATGTTGCATTATCAATACGTGAAAAATTGCAACTTCCAGATGGTTGATGATCTTCAGGTTTAAGTGAAAAACTATATACATTAATACCATCTGCAGGAGTGTTACTAAAATGTTGATATGGTTGTACATAATTAAAATAATGACCATCTCTTGCTTGAAAACGATCATGACCATTAAGTTGTAATTTACTAACAGCAATTGGATTATCAGATCCATCAATATTATTTCCATAATTAGACCAATTAGTTACAGTAAGTGCTGCTGCATTTAAAACAGTAGATGGGGCATTTCCAAATGTGGTAGAATTAAAATAGTCTAGTAAAGATTTTAAATTCATTGAAATATCATTAATAGTTAAGTCATTATTAACTACAATTAAATTATTTAATACACTATCTAATAAAGATGAATTATCTGAAGATGGAGTACCTGAATAATAAATCCATCCACCTACAGTAGTAATTGTTTGAGTAATTACTGCTTTAACTTGTAATTTTCTTGTTAACATCTGTATAGCTAGAGGTAGATTATTTCTATATTGACCATCAGATAAATCACCTACTGTATAAGTAGCCGCAGCAAGACTTAGACCAATAGCACATCCTACCAAAGTAGCAGGAGCAGTAAGTGCGGCTATTGCATTAGAACTAAGGCCAACATTACCTGAACCTAAACTATTTGTAAAAACTAAATTATCTTGACTAGCTAACCATACAATTTTAGCAAAATTATCTAATGCAGTTTGCCAATTTCCATTAAATGCATAAGAAATCCATTGGTTGGGTGTATAATACATTTCAAGTTGTGGTGCCCAAACTAAATATTTGCATGGATGATTAAAATTTAATCTAACATTATTAGTATTACCAGTAATAGTTTCAGCACCTGTAAATTGTAATTGTTCAATTAAATATTCATGAGATGCTTGAGCAAAACGTTTTCTTTCTTCAGCATCTAAATAAATATAATCAATAACTAAAAATGAATTAGTCATTAAGTTAGTGAATGAGGGTACTGTAGTTCCTTGATAATTAATACATTCATTAATATTTCTAAACATAACTGTAACTCTAACATCATGATATTGTAAAGCAATAAGAGGTAATGCTAACCCATTATTACGATTAAACCAAAATTGTAATGGAATATACATAGTATAAGCTGGTTTGCCATTAGTATCAACATTAGTAAGAGATGGAATATCTCCAATCATTTGAGAATATCCTCTTACTTGGCCTGCTTTATGAGTAAGTTCATACCAAATATTTAACCAATCACCATAATGTTGATCAATTTGTGAACCTCCAATTTCAATTTTACACCAATTAATTAATGCATGTCCTAAACGTTTTACATAACCCCATGCATTTGAAGGTGCATTAAGACCTACTGCACCAGAAACTGTAGTAGCAGATTTAACAGCACTTAAAGATACAACAATATACATATTAGTAATTAAATCACCGTTACGATTAATAGTGCATGTAATTTGTCTACCAAAATCAACTGACCCATTCCATGTTTGTACAATTGGTTCTACAGCAAAATTTGTATGACGTCTATAAACAACTTTAAAAAAAGTAATTTGAGGATTTCCAGATAAGTATACATCTTGTGCGCCATAAGCGACTAATTGCATTAATCCACCACCCATATTATATAATTATAATTAGAAAATAATTTTTTTAAATTTATAATTTTTTACGCATTATAAGAATTTTTAAATATTTTTAAATATTTTATTAATAAAATATTAAATATTTTTATAATATTCTATAAAATATATTTAAATTATTAAAAATAATAAAATTTTTTTTTATTATTTTTTATTTAAAGTTTATATATTTATATATTTTATAAAATATTAATAATGATAAATCAAGTTTCAAATAAAAAAATAGATTTTGATAACTATAATAAACTTTCAAAATATAAAGAAACTAAACAATTTTTAAATAAAGAACTATCTACATTAGAAAATAAACATAGATTAATGATTATTCAATTAAATGAAAAAAACCTTAGTAAAGATGTAATAAGCAATGAAATTAATGAGTTAAAAGATAAAATTTATAACTGTTTTGATATTGATCAAAAAAATTTATTATTAGATAAAAAAGAAGAATTAGAACAAAATTATGTAAATATATGTTCTAATTATAATGAAATGGATTATTATGATATGGCTGGTGATTTAATTTTTGAATATTACGAATCACGAAATAATATTGTAGAAAATAAAGAAAGTAAATCAATATTAGATTTTTTATCAAATAAAAAAAAACCAAGTAATAAATCTGTATTATTTGAAAAATATTGTCAAAGGATAAATGGTATACGGATAAATCATGATGATGGTTCTAATAGAATTAAATATTGTAGTGAATGTAATATTGAAAAAATATTAGATTTAAATGTAAGTGCATTTGTATGTCCCTGTTGTGGAGATAGCGAAACAGTAATATTAGATGAAGATAAACAAATAAAAGATTATTCACCCTATAAAAGATTAAATCATTTTAGAGAATGGTTAAATCAATTTCAAGCAAAACAAAGTCCTGATATTCCTGAATATGTTTTTTGTGATATATTAAAAGAATTAAATAAAAATAGAATTATGGATTTATCTGTTCTTAATAAAAAAATTATGAAAACTATTCTTAAAAAAATAAAATATAATATTTATTATGAACATATTGCATATATTATTAATAAATTAAATAATTTACCTCCTCCTAAAATAACTGGTGATATGGAAAAATTATTTATTTCAATGTTTTATAAAATACAAGAACCATGGCTAATTTATAAAAGTGTAGATCGTAAAAATTTCTTATCATATTCTTATGTTTTATATAAATTTTGTGAATTATTAGAATTAGATCATTTATTAGAATGTTTTCCATTACATAAAGATCCTGATAAAATAATGGAAAATGATCAAATATGGAAAAAAATTTGTAAATATTTAAATTGGGAATATATACCTTCATTTAAATGATATTTTAATTATTTTAATAAAAATATTTTTATTATTAATGAACTCTATTTTAATATTAATTATTATTTTAATTATAATTATTAATATTTATTTATTTAATAATACTACTGAAACAATAATTATTGAAAATGATGAAAATACTAATCCTATAATTAATGATATTAATTCTGATAGCTATAATTTACAACTAGTTTTTGATTATAAAGTATCTAAAGATTATGAATCAATGTTTTTAAATCCTTCAATAGATTTAGGATATCGTGAATTAGACAATGATACATTTAAAAAATAAAATAATTTATTTTTATTAATTATAAAAAACTACTTTATTAATTATAAAAAACTACTTTATTAATAAATGTTTTTAATAAAGAATACTTATTAAGTTAAATTATCTAAATTAATTAGTGTAATATAATTTATAAATTAATTAGTGTAATATAATTTATAAATTAATTAGTGTATATTTTATTATTTTTGTATCAAAAAATAAAAATATTATAATACCTTTTTTAATATTACTTAAATAGTTAGTAATTTGTTTTAGTTGTATTATAGCTTGTTCTATTTCTCTAATAGATGAGTTAGAATAAATAGATTGGTATATTTTTAAACATTTTATTTCTATAGGTATAATATCGTTAGTATCATTATTTACTAAAAATCCATCTGGTGATATTGATGTATACTTAAGTTTATTAATTAATAATCCTACATTAATAAATTTATATCCTGGAAATAATTTATTCCAGTCAGTTTTATACATTATATATTGTTCCCCTATAGATCCTTTTATTAGATGAAATATTTTTTCTACCCAATCATCTTCAAAAATATAATTATCATATATATTTTCTTTATTTACACCATTAGGAAGATATATTTTTCTTAACTTAAACCATTCATTAGATCTTTGTGGAATTAATATTGATTTTTCTAATAATTCATTATAATTTTTAATATCTATTTCTAATGATGATGGAATCTGAAATACATTTGCAATATTATAATCTAAACATATTAATTTAAAATATTCAATAAATTCTTTTGATGGTTTATCTGTAGATAACCAAAATAATTTTTGCATTTTTATATCTAAATGATTTATAATATAAGTTTCATCTTTTTGAATTAAAAAATTATTAATTTGTATAATTTTCCAATCAAATGATAAATTTATAATATATTTATTAATAATTTTTATAAATTCAGCAAAAATAAATTTTATATGATTAATATTTTGAATACCATCATTACCTCTATATAAATAATATATTGAATAATTATATGTATTAGGATATAATTCATTTAATAATTTAGCTTGACCTTTTTTAGTATAAAAATCTTAATTTTCATATTTATTATTATCAATTAAAATTATAGTAACAATCTTAAAGAATATTGTTTTGATAACATCTTGAACTAATTCAGATTCAATATTAAAATTTAATAACTATGTAAATTATATTTATTTATAAAAATAAATTTATCATAAATATTTCCATTAATTGCATTAATTTTATCTTTCTTAATTAATTCATTAGATTCATTATTAATTATGTATTTTAAATTATATAAAATATAATTTAATATGGGTTTGATTCTATCATTAATATTATATTTTTCTGGTGGAAGAATAAATATTTGGTTATCTTTTATCATATGTAATGATTGAGTATAATAAATAATACCTTGTAATATATTAAAACATCCTTTTTTAACTTTAATTACTTTTCCATCTTTTACATGGATAATATTTAAATCTATTTTTTTATGTTGATATTTATTATCTAATTTTAATTTTAATTTATTATAATCTATATTTACTAAATTTATATCAATAGATTCTGATATTATAATACAAATATCTAAATCTTTACTATCTGGACAACCTATAATTACAAAATTATAGTCATCTAAATAATTTGAATCTAAATTATATATTTTATATAAATTTAATATTATTTTATCATTAGAATCAAATAAATATTTTAATTTTATTTTCCAATTATTATTCCAAATTTCTATCTTAATTAATAATATTCTAATTAATTCAAAAACATTATTTTTTTCTAAAAAAATCTTTAAAATTTTTATATATATCTTTTGTATTTAAAATTATCTTATATATAATTTCATTATTATGTTTAGTAATATTAAGTAAAGATTTATTAGATAAATTATTAAAAAATATTGATTTTTTATCAAGTTTTATTTGTTCATTAATAAATAAAATTATTTTTTCTATAATAATAATTAATTTATTATTAAAAATAATAATCATATTTATTTTAATAAAAATAATTAATTATATTAGTTATTTTTATTAATTATTTCTAAATTTTTATATTTATAATAAAATTTAGAAATAATATTATGCATACAATAATGATTTTATGTAAATAAAAATATAGAATGCAATTATATTTTTTTTAATGTTTCATTTTTCAGTAAAAAAGGTGTAATACTACAAATATTAAATTTATAAAATAATTTTTTTTAATATTTTTGTATAATAAAATTAAATCTAAATAAACATTATTACACTTTTTTTCACTGAAACGTAAAATAATGTTTATACAAAATACTAATTAATAAATATTTTATTTAACTAAACTTTAAGTTTATAGATGATCCTCCATATTCACTATTACCCCATGTAATTATATTACCCTTATTATCAATAGCAGCAAATGCTTTTTCTGTTGAATAAATTTTTATTATATTTTTTAATTTAACTTTACTTGAATCACCTCCATTATCAGGATGACCCCAAGTTATAACATCACCATATTCATTAATAGCAGCAAATGCACCATATGTAGAATAAATATTTTTTATATTTTTATTGCATAGCTTCCACTCAAGTAATTGAGAGTGAACTTCACTTGAATCTCCTCCACGATTAGGATTACCCCAAGTTATAATATCACCATCTTCATTAAGAGCTGCAAATGCACTACTAGTAGAATAAATTTTTTTAATTTTATTTAATTTATATAGAATTTTATCTAAATTTTGTTTACAATTAATAGACCCCCATGTATTTACAATACCTTCATTATCAATAGCTGCAAATGCTAAACTATTAGAATAAATTGTTACTATATTTTTTAATTTATATACACAACGTATTATTAAATAATCGTGATATATACTTTTTTGGTGAGGTTTAGAATAACCACCAACATAATCATTTCCCCAAGTAATTACATTACCATCATTATCAATAGCTGCAAATGCACTATCTGTAGAATAAATTTTGAGTATATTTTTTAATTTAACTTTATCTGAATTACCTCCATTATCAGGATCACCCCAAGTTATAACATCACCGTCTTCATTAATAGCAGCAAATGCACCTGATGTAGAATAAATTTTGAGTATATTTTGTAATTTAACTTTACTTGAATCACCTCCATAATTAGGGTCTCCCCAAGTTATAACATCACCATCTTCATTAATAGCAGCAAATGCATAATTGTTAGAATAAATTTTTACTATATTTTTCTTGCATTGCTTCCAATCACATAATTGAGAGTGAACTTTACTAGAATCTCCTCCACTATCAGAATTACCCCAAGTTATAACATCACCCTCTTCATTAATAGCAGCAAATGCACTATTTGTAGAATAAATGTTGAGTATATTTTGCTTGCATAGCTGCCACTTAAGTAATTGTGATTGAACTTCACTTGAATCACCTCCAGCGTAAGGATCACCCCAAGTTATAACTTCACCCTCATTATTGATAGCTGCAAATGCACATTTATTAGAATAAATTTTGAGTATATTTTTATTGCATTTCTTCCACTTGAGTAATTTAGACAGTACACTAAATGAAAATGCACCGTGCTGAGGATTACCCCATGTTATTATATTACTTTCATTATTAATAATTGCAAATGCACTATTTGTTGAATAAATTTTTGGTAATTCTTGATATATAATAGTAATCTGTGTAGTATCATTAAATTCTCCAATAAAATTATTATAATTATTTGAATCAATTTTATCTCCATTATAAACATATTTAATAATACAATTTTCTATATTTTCTATATTTATATGTAACAATACATAATTATAAAAATCATCAAAATTATTACATATATCAAAATTAATTTCTATTATATATGATCTACCAGATAATGTATAAAATATCATTATTAATTAATATAAATATATTATTATATAATTTATTTATATAATAATATATCAATTTTTTTTATAATTTAATAAAAATTATAATTATATATTATATTTTTTATTAATAGTAAAATATTAGAATATATACTATAATTAAAATTACTCTAAATTATATTACCATTATTAATAACTACAAATGCAATTGTTAAATAAATTATTATTATATTTATCATGCATTACTACCAAAGGCGTAATTATTATTGAACTTTACTAAAAGTTTCTCTATAACCAGGATAAACTTTGTTGATAATATTATAGATACAAATTAATATTTAGTAGAATAAATTTTTAATATTTTTTGAAATAAAATTATTATAATTATCTGAATTAAACAATAAATAATAATTTTTATATTATTAAATAGAAATATCATTATAATTTAATTTTTCATAAGTTATATTATATAAATCCATTTTATCCATAATATATATAATATCTTCTTTAGTTTTAGTTTCAATACCTAAAATTATAGGACCAGTTTCTTTATTAATAATTCTAGTATATTTAAAATATATTATATTATTATCACCTAATATATTTAAAATATATTCTTTTAATGCGCCAACTTTTTGTTTTAATTCAATTTTAAAATAATGTTTTAAGCCTTGATATAAAAGAGATCTTTCCATAATTTCATTCATTCTAAAAACATCAGAATTTCCACCAGAAATAATACAAACAATATTTTTATTTGTAATATTTAAAAAATCTAATGCACATAATGATAATACCCCAGCCGGTTCAATAATTAAACTTTGATTATTATAAACTTCTAATATTTTAGTACAAACGTGCCCTTCATCAATTAATATAATTTCATCTAAATATTTATTACATATTTCATAATTTAAATCACCAACTTGTTTAACAGCTGCACCATCAACAAATGTATCTATGTTTTCTAATTTTATAATTTTTTTTGCTTTTATTGATTTATACATAGAAGCGGCATTTAAAGGTTCAACCCCAATGATTTTTATTAGTGGATTTACTTCTTTAATATATTTACATAATCCAGCACATAATCCACCACCTCCAATTGGTGCTAAAATATAATCAATATTTTTATTTTGTTTTAATAATTCATATCCAATAGTTGCTTGTCCTTCAATAACTTTTAGATCATTAAATGGATGAATAAATTCTTTATTATATAATTTAGAATAATTAATTGAATGTTCAAAAGTTTCATCAAAATTATTTCCAACTAAATGTATATTTATCATATTATCACCAAATTTTGTTACTTTATCTATTTTTTGTTGAGTTGTAATTAATGACATAAAAATATCACCTTTAATATTTAATTTTTTACAACTATATGCTACACCTTGTGCATGATTTCCTGCTGAACATGTAATAACTCCATTAGAAGTATCTTGTAATGAAATAATTTTATTATAAGCACCTCTAAGTTTATAAGACTTAACTGGAGTTAAATCTTCTCTTTTTAAAAAAATATTATTATTATATTTGAGTGATATATCAATATTATATTGCAATGGTGTTATTTTCATAATTTTTTTTAAATTTTTAGATGCATTAATAATATTACTTATATTATTATATTTTAGTGACATATCACTATTATATTGTAATTGTGTTATTTTTATATTTTTTTTTAAATTTTTAGAGGCATTAATCATATTATAATATAATATAATAAGTTTTTAATTATATATATATTAATCTTATTTATAAATATATTAATTTAACAAAATAATAATTTATAAAATAATTTTATATATTTATATAATATAAATGGAAATAATTAATAGAATAAGACCAGCTATTTATCATTTATTAGATGGTACTATAAATGAAGATGCTGGATATTCATCATCTGGTATATTTGATTATGTTATAAACCAACTTAATAATAAAGACTATATAACTTTTTTATATTATTCATCTGATAGAAACTTAGAGATTAGACGAAATATGAAAGATTATATGGGTTCTAGATTATTTATTGATCATAATTTTAAATCAGATATTTCACAATTAAATTCAAAATTTAATTTAATTCAAATTGGTAGTGATAATCATGCTACCTCTATATTGCTACACAAAATGAATGACATATTATATTTAAGTACATTTAATTCAGGATTAAATTTAGAAATTCATAATAAATATGATGATAAATATAGTGCATTTATATGTTATAAAATAGATTCTGAATTTGAAAAACATATATTTTTCATATTATCTATTTCAAATTTTTATAATAATATTAAAAATTATAATATTAAAAAAAAAGATCCAAAGATTTTATATGAAATAGTAATATGGATACAATATTATAATAATAATAATAGTTCATTACCTAATATTTATTTTGAAATTAATAATATAGAAATAGATACACCCACTTTTTTAAATGATATTATAAAATATATAGATTATGAAACTAGTAGATGTGATTTGCCTGAATCTATACAAATAAAAGTTACTATAACTGATCCATATTATTATTTTTTTCATACTATACTAAAAAAAATAATTAATACTGATCCTATAGAATATAAATTTAATAATGACCAAATTAGACTAGTTAATAATGTTAAAAATGAACATTCAATAAATGATATTATTTTTGATAAAATGCAACAACAATTAAATTTTTCAATAGATCATATTAAAAATTTAATTCCTACTGTTTCTTTATATTTTGATTTTGATAAATTTATTAAAGAAACTGAATTAATATCTAATATAGAATTAGCTTGTAAATTATCTGATGATATATATTTTTTACCTAATATATTTATTGAAGACTATAATAAGATTAATAATAATAATAATAATTTATTATTTGTTTTATATGAATTACCAGAAAATAATTATAAAATTTTAATAATTCCAAAATATATGATAATATATTTTGAAGATAAAATAGTATTTAATATAAAATTAAAAATAATTAAAAATAATATATTAATATCAAATGAAAAAATAAAAGAAATATTAGAACAAATAAATAATTTTATATTATTTAAAATTATTAATAATACTATTGAAGAAACAGATATACATAATATTGATATTATAACAATATATATTGCTTGTACTATTATGTTATATGATAATAATATTAAATATATTTATAAATATATTGGAAAATTATTAAATTATAACTCCAATTTTCAGTATTTTACATCATTATTTTTAAATAAATATATATTAAAAGATAATAAGTTTTTATTAAACAAAACATTTAATATAGATATAAATTATATATCAGATATATCATTAACTGAAGAACAAAATGAAGATTTAACAAATCATATTGTTGCATTGAATAAAAATTTTAATAGTATTATATATTCTATTAAAGAATTATATAAAATATATTTGAATAGTGAAGATTTGAATATAAAAGAATTTAGTTTTAAAAAAACTGATTATGGGTTAGGGTTTAATGGAATGATGATAAATAAATATTTGAAAAACATAACATTTTATATAAAAGAATATAATTATATATTGCAGTATATAAATAGTATATTAAAAGAATCTAATATTTTAATAGTAGAGCCTAAACAATTATCTACATCAGAAGAATCAGAATTATATAATAAAATAATATCAAAAGATATATTTAATAAAGAAAATATATATTTAACTTTAATTGATTTAAATAATATTGAAGAAATAATAAAATCAAATCCTTATTTACAATTAAAAAATAAATTTAATAAAGTAAAAAAATATTTTATAATAAATAATTTAAAAATTAAGGAGTGGTTAGGCAACAAATATATTTTTAATAATTATAAAAGTGATGAAGAAATAGCAATAGATATATTAAATTTAATAAAAACTGATGATAAATTAAAATTAAAATATATTAAATATAAAATTAAATATATTACATTAAAATCACTGAATTATGGTTTATAATATTTAAATAAAAATACATATATTAAAATTATAACATAATAATATCAATAATGATAGATTATAATATATGCCTAATATTTATATATTATAATTAAATAGTAATTCTATTATTAACTCTAGATTACAATAAAAATATATATTAAAATTGTAATTTAATAAAAATATTAATGATATAAGTTTAATCAATATAATAAATTGTAAAAATATTATAAGTTGGTTTTTAAATATTTATTTAATATACATACATTAATATTAAATGAAAATTATATAATTACTGATAATATATTAAAATATTTATCTTATATTCATATATTAAAAATTAGTAATAATTATAATATAATAAATTATAAATTATAAATTATAAATTATAAATTATAATATATTAAAAATATATATTTATTGATATTTAGTAATTAAAAAAATTAATTTAAATATTTATTAAGATAATAATTTTCCATTTATATGTTTTGTAGCATAACAATTATTACTAATATGCCCGTCTCTACCACATCTATAACAATTGATATTAATATTATTATTTTTTTGTTTACAATATAAATTTTCATGACCAGATGTTTGCCATAGTATTTATAGAACCAAATGATAATAATTAATTTGTATTAATTGATTAGTTATAATTAATGTAAGATATAAATTATCTATGGTATTGGTGCAATTAATGATGCAGCACCTGCACTTTGACAAATACTATATGCTGCCATTACAGCTGGCATAGCCATCCAAGCACCACCACCTGCTGCAGCAGTAGCAACAGCAGCACATGCTGCTTGGCAAGTTGCATATGCAATGGGTCCACAACTAGTTTGTTGTATTAATAAAAAAATTAAAATATATTTCATTAATATATTAAATAAATTTATTTTTTAAATAATATTTATTTAAAAAATCAGTACAACCTTAAATATGCAAATGAAAATTATCAATTAGTAATACTTGATATTAGTGTAAACTAATAAAAATAAATTAATTTATCAATTATTAAAAATATCCAGAAGTTGATTAATTTCTACCAAAAATTTAATATTTTTTGTTTGATACAAATTAATATTTAGCTCTATTTACTACCTATTTATGATATGTCAAATCTATGTTTTTTATTATTTATAAATTATCTATTAATTTTTGTTTATCTTATCTCAGAGTATTATTCATCTTGTTGAAGATTCTTGATGTTTATATAGCTAAAATACTAAATTATTTAATGTTATCTTTTTTCATCTTTCATATTTTATAGAAAAGCAAAATGTTTGATTATGCATCTACGCTTTGTTATAAAATTATTATTTGATATATTTACTAGGTTTATATGGATCAGATATTTTCCAATTAAAAGAATTAATCCAATTACAATAAATTTGATTATTATTAATTTTTTGTAATTTTTTTACCAATGAATTAGTATCTTTATTTTTTTTTATACTAATTTGAATAAATTTGCGTATCATATCGGCACCTATTAAATCATTGTTATTTAAATAATTTATAAATAAATCATAAAGATCATCTTTAGATTTTAAAATTTCAGTATTATAAGGTTCAATTTCTAAAACTTCTTTTTCATCTGACTTGTAGCGGTAAATATAATATTCCGGATTTAAGAAATAATTTATTTTACTATTTGGGAATTTTAATTTTTTACGATATTTTAAGGATTGAATATTTAATAATTCTAATATTTTTTTATTCTCCATAGATTTTGTTATTTTATAAACATAATATAACTGTGGATAAGTTAATTGTGAGATTAAAGGTTTATGTTTATCATATTTATTCATCATTTTAGCTTTTACATCCCATTTTCCTTGAAAAAGAGTATCATATGAAACTCTCAAAAAACTATGAAATCTATAAACTTTAGTTCCCTTTGTTGATGGACTACTTATACTCAGAATGGGTAAAAATTGTTTAACTTGTCTATTTATTTTTTCAATTAAAATTTTTTTCTTGGATATAATTGATTTTTTTATTTTAATAAACCAATCAGGATGCCCATCTTTATTCCATTTATCAGTAATACATTTCATTTCTGCATAATTATATCTGGCACATATTATTGGATCATTTGAGATATATTGAAACATATCATATTTATTTGTTCCTATAAATTTAGTTTCACCTATTTTTGGTAAATTTGGTGGATTTTCATATAAATACTGTAAAATACATTCAGTTTTATGTTCTATTTTATTATATCTAAATTTATATTCGTTAATTAGTTCTAATCCTAATTGATTAGCCCAATAATAATTATCTAATGATTCTTTTATCCAACAATAAGGTCCAAGTGTATTTTTTACAACAGTTGAATTCTGATATATTTTACTATAATCTATTTTAGACTTTAGTTCATAATGTATTTTTGATAGAATTTGAGCAATCTCAATTGGAATTTTCAAAATGTGCTTGTTGCAATAGTACTTTGCACATTTTTTTGGATCTTTATCTAAATAAAAAAAATTTACCATTATATAATATTATCTTTAAAATATAATATAATTTTATTTTAAAGAATTAAATAAAATTTTGCAAATAAGTATACAGAAGAAGATGTAATTTTTATTGAAAGTATTAAAATAAATTTATTAACTAGAAATCAATTAGCTAAATTAATTAATATATATGTAAAATGAATATAATTTGTATAATAATACAATAAATTACAAATCAATTTATGAAAGAGAATTATATAATAATGAAGAATTTATAAAAGTTATTATTATTTAGTATTTAATAATAATTCTAATTCTTTAATTCTAAGTTCTTTCTTTAAATTTTCAATTTCAAAATTTTTATTATTTATTTTAGCTTCAATAAATTCTTTATTATTTATAATTTTTTCATTATCTAGATCTGTAAGTTAATAAATTTATAATCATATTCCTAATAATTTAACTAGGAATAAATTAATAAAAAAATGAAATAAATAATAATTAATGTATAGAGTATTTCATACCTATATTTTCATTAAATTAAAAAATAATTTATTATTTTTTAATTTAATCTGAATAGGTTTTATTAAAAATCTTTAGATTTCTAATAAAACGTATTTTCATAAATAGTTTTGATAATTTTTAATAAATTATTAGGAATAATTATTAATTCTTCGTGATTATCCCATTCAGGATATAATTTATAGTCATTCAATAAATTTTTAATTTCTAGTTCGGCTTGAGAAATATATAATGGATCAATATATGTAAAATAAACTAATTTCATATCAATAAATTTTTCTAATTTTTTATATTCTGATTTATGGCCATTTTTTCTAGATTCAAATGATTTCGTTAATCCAAATTTATATACTACCGAATCATCAAAATATTTACTATCTATATTCATAATATTTCTTAATTCTTTTACTGTATTAAATGCGGTTAAATATACACATGGTAATGTTATAGCATTAATACTAAATAGTTCTTGAATAGTTTCATAAAACACACCTTTAATATAAGATAATAATTTATTTTTTTTGTTCTAATGTCAAATAAATAAAATTAAATATGTTTATTATTTATTTAATAATAATATTTTAATGAATCATGTAAGAATTATAAATCAACTTAATAATTATAATGATGTACTATTTTTAGATTAAAAAGTCCCCATAATTGCGACTTTGTTATAAAGAAAAAATTGAAATATAATTATAAAATTAATATTTATTGCTTATTATAATGACAACAAATAATAAAATTGGATATTTATATATTAGAATAAATGAATTATACCAAAAATATAATAGTTGTAAATTTGGTATAACTGAATGTATTATAAGTAGAGACGTAGTATATACAACTGGTGAAATAAAACGGGGTTATTTTGAATTAGTGATACAAATACATCACAATAAAATGAAAATATTAGAAAAATTATTACAAAATTATTTCAAGAGTTTAGATTTACATATTATATTTAATGGTGGTACTGAATTTTTTAAAAATGATATTATTAAACTTGTAATACCGTTTTTACAAAAAATAAATATTAAATTTAAAGTTTTATCAAGAAATGAAATTAATAATTTAATTAGAAAATCATATTATCAATTTAAAAAAATAAATATTAAAAATCTATTAGATGTACTTAAAAATTATGCATCTACGCTTAATTTTTGCAACTTAAAGACTAATAGACCATATCAATCAACTATTATTAATTATAGTACTATTAAAATAAATGAAGAACATAGAATATATATTGAATTAGCTACTGGTGGTGGTAAAAGTGTTATTTCATATAATTTATTTAGTAATATTGATGCAGATACAATTTTAATTTTTTCACCACGTAAAATTATTAATGTTCAAAATATAAAATCACAATATTTAGATTTATTAAATTATAAATATGATGTTTATAATTTTTCTAATAATACTATTAGTTTTAATGATTTTATTAAATTACCAAATAAAAAATTAATGATTGCTTGTACACAATCATCTGATAAAGTTAATGAATATATCATTAGATATAATATTAAAAATATTACTATTTGGTTTGATGAGGCACATTGGGCAGTTGAAGAATGGATCAATAATGAAAATAAATTATTTTGGTTAATTGATAATGATTTTATAAAATATCGTATATTTACTTCAGCATCGCCAAATAAAGAATTATGTTTAAATAATATTAAATATTTTGGAGAATTATATTCACCTATTAAAGTTAATGAATTAATAAAATTAAAATGGTTATGTTCTATTCAACCACATGTATTTAGTATTAATAATGATAATAATGATTTATTATATTTTAATCTTGAAGGATTTACAAGATTAAAAAGAAAATTTGGTTTCAGTTTTCATAATAAACAAATTAATGCTTTTAACCTATTCTATAAACATTATATTAAATATAAAGCAACTGAAACAACTATTAAACCCTTTTTATTGGTTGGTGATGATTTTAATGAACCTGAAATAATTAAATTACATTATGACTATAAAAATATAGATATATATCAAAATAATAATGAAAGTATTGGTTATGTAGTAGCTAAATATAGCATGGGTTATGATTTTAATAAAATGGATTTTATGTCAATATGTGATCCAAAATTATCAGTAAAAGATATAATTCAATGTGTTGGAAGAGGTTTAAGACCTGATGAACTAGGAATAAATAAAACAAATTTAGATAAATTTTTAGTAGTATTTATTCCTATTTTTATTAATTTTAAAACTGAAAATAAATTTGAAAAAGTTATACAAGTATTACATTATTTAATTATTGATATTGGATTAACTTTTGATAAAATTATATTTAATGATATAAATAAAAAATTATCCACTATAAAAACATATGGTAATGAATATGATGGTATTGAAAAAATAAAATCAATAATATTAGATTTATTAAGTTATAATATTCAAAAAGATATTTCATATGAAAAAACAAAAAAAATAATATCAAATTATAATTTTTCAAGTCCTGAAGAATATTTATTATGGTGCGATAAAGATTTAAGATTACCTAAAGATCCAAAAATAAAATTTAGTGAACAATTTATTAATTGGATTAATTATTTAAGTATTAAAAATATATATTATAATTTTGAAACATGTATTAAAAAAGTTAATGAATATTTATTATGTAATAAAATAAATGATATAGAATTAAATAATGTTGCAAAAAAATTAAAAGAACTAGATAATAATTTTCCACCATATGATTTATGGAAAGATTATTATAATATTAATGATTTATCAAATATTATCAAATATAATAATATTGAAGAACTAGCTTTTTTTTAATCAAGTTTTTTTTACTTTATAATTAACTATTTAAAAATAGTTATTTTTTTTATTATAATAAAAAAAAATTGATATATAAAGTTAATATAACTTTATATATATATGAGTAAAATGACTTATAAATGCAATTTTTGTGAACATGATTTTAAACAGAAAGTAGATTTAGATAGACATCTAAAAAAGAAAAATGGATGTATTCCAATTAATAAAATAATTGATATGAAAGAACAACAAAACATTACAAATAATAAAATATCAGAATTACATAGCCTATTTAAAACATGTTTAGATATTTTAAGAAATGATGCAGAACATTTAATTGGAGATGAAGCATTAAATGAATTATCATATTTTTTAATTCTTAAACAGTTAGAAAAACATATTATAAATAATTCAATTGATATTTATAATTTAGAACTATACCACGATGGAATTAAAAAATATGGTAAAGAAAAATTTATTGAACAATTAGAATACATTAAATTTACTAAATTAGTTGAATATGTTAAAATAGCAGAAAAAGAAAATAATATAAAAAATATATTTGATAATTTTTTATGGAAAGAAATTTTATCTAAACATCCTAAATTTAAAGATATTTTTGAAGATGGTAAAAAATCATTTATTAAAGAATCATCGACAATTAAAAAAATAATTATTACATTAAGTAATGTTGATTTTGATAATTATGAACATGATATTTTAGGAGAAGCATATGAAAGAATATTTGTAGATGCTGTATTTGGCGCAGGAGGTAATAAAAAATCAGAGATGGGACAATTTTTTACACCCACAAAAGTAAAAAAGTTATTAGTAAGTTTAGTAAATCCTAAAGTGAAAGAAAATGGTGAAATTGAAAGTGTATTAGATCCATCATCAGGGACAGGAGGAATTTTAAATACAGTTATTAAATATTTCAAAAAAAATAATAAAATATCAAATGAAGATTTAAGAAAACAATTAATTAATAATATTTATGGTATTGAAATTAAAGGAAAAATTTATAATTTATGTTTATCAAATATGTTAATAAATACGGGTGAAATATTACCAAATGTAATTTGTGCTGATAGTATAAGAAAATTTCATAATATTAAAGTAGATACAATTATTGCTAATCCACCATTTTCAGTAAGTATAAGTTATGATGAATTATTATCTAGTTTAGAAAGTGTTGAAATATTAGATGATTATATTCCAATAAAAGCAGGTGGTAAAAATTCAGAAGTATTATTTTTACAAATGATGATTCATTGTTTAAATATAAATGGACGCTGTGCTACTGTAATGTTAGATGGTCAAAAAATGTATGGGGATACTTCTGGGTACGATAAAATAAGAGAATATTTAATGAAAAGTTGTGATTTACATGAAGTAATATTATGTCCAGCAGGAACATTTACATCAACCGCATCAAAAACATGTATATTATTTTTTACAAAGAAAAAAGAAAGGAAAGATATATTAGAAATTAAAGGATCTAAAAGAGAATTAATATTTAGTAAAGTACATTCAACAAAAAAAGTAACATTTTATGATTTTAATCCAGATACTGAAGAAAAACATTTTATTAAAGAAGTAGACATAAAAGAAATAGCATCAAAAAAATATTCTTTAAATTACACAGAATATAATGTAGAAGAAGATGAATGTAAAGATGAAGAACATGTTAAATGGTTAGAATTAAATGAAGTTTGTAAAATTAAGTATGGTGATAGAATTGTAAAAAAAAATACAACATCAGGAGAGTATGATGTATATGGTGGTGGTGATAAAACATTTACCACAGATACTTTTAATAGAGAAGGATATAATATATTAATTGCAAGGTTTGCATTATCTAAATTATGTGTTAGATTATTAAATAAAAAATTTTATCTTAATGATAGTGGTTTAACAATATCAATTAATAAAGAATATGGTAATAATAATTATATTGGATATTATTTAGTATTTAATCAATATTTAATATATAATTTAGCAAGAGGAACTGGTCAAAAAAATTTAGATATGGAAAATTTTAAAAAAATAAAAATACCAATAATATCAATAGAAAAACAAAATAAAATTATTGATTTTTTAGATAAATTATATGAAAATAAACAAATAAAAATTCAAGATACAGTAAGTTATTATAAAAATAATAATATATTTAAATTATTATTAGATGAAAAATATGATATATTTGAAAAATTAATAGAATGGCAAGAACAATCAGTTGAATTGTTAAAACAAATAGAATTTTTAAAGAATAGACAAGATAGATATTTCTATTTATCATGTAAAAATAAAAATATAATATTTAAAAAATTAAATGAAATATGCGATGAAATAAAATCAGGTAAATATAATTCAAAAGATTGTAATAATGTTGGAAAATATCCATTCTATACAAGTAAAGTAAATAATCCAGAAGGTTTTTGTGATAATTTTTGTTTTGATTATGAAAATTATTTAATATTAATTAAAGATGGTGGTGCGGGTGAAGGAAATTATGGTGATAAAATTGGATTAGGAAAAGTTTTTAGAGTTTCTGGTAAAACTGCTTCTACAACACATCAACTTGCAATAGTTCCAAACAATAATATTAATTGTGATTATTTATATTATTATTTACAATCTCAAAAAAATAAAATCATGGATATGGCAAAATATACAATTGGATTAGGTTGTATAAAAAAAACGGATTTAGAAAAAATAAAAATTCCGATTCCACCTATAAATAAACAAAATGAAATTGTTGAATACTGTGATAATAATAAACAAATAATTATAGAATTATTAAATAATTTGAATAATAATAATAAATTAGCTATACAATTTATTAAAGACATAGTTGATGAATCTAATGAAGAATCTAATGAAGAATCAAATAATGAATCAAATGAAGAATCAAATGAAGAATCAAATGAAGAATCAAATGATGAAATACAAATAATTATATTAAAAAATACAGAATATTATTTAATAAATGATGAAGTTTATACAATAAAAAATAATAATAAAGATAAATTATATGGATATTATAAAAATAATAAAGTTAAAAAAATATAATTAAAAATCAATAGATAAATTAAAATTTTATTTTAGCATTACATATAATATTTTAGAACAATGATTGCAACTTAACAAATAATGAATAAAATTACATATTATATTATATACATTATTTTAGATTTTTTATCAATCATTTTAAACAATAAGTCATCTTCATCAATTGTTTGATGAAGTTCTATTGTATCAGATGTAATGGCAGAATCAAGAATATTTATAATACAATCATTATTAGTTTTATTTTCAGTTTCTGCATTAATCACACAACTTGTATTAGGAGAATCTGAAATAATAGTATTATTGTCAGTTTCTGCATTAATCACACTTGTATTAGGAGAATCTGAAATAATTGTACTATTAATTTCATTTGATAGTAAAGTATGATTTATATTTTGTGTTAATATTTGATTATTGTTTGTATTTTTTTTAAACATATTATAAAAATAATAATATATTTTAATAATTGCTGATTTAATATTACACCTTGATACTAAACAACACATTAGTTATATTAATTATTATAGTTATATTAACTATAATAAAAATCTATAATAACCCAAACTATTACGGTATAAAAATATTTACTCAATTTAGAATTTAAAAATATTTCAATTTTTTTATTATTCTAAATATACTAATTTTAATGTAATAAAATTGAAATATTTTTAATTTAATGGTTCATATAGTTTTATTTTGCACCGTAGCTTTTGAGATTATTAATTTGAATAAATTATAACTTTTATAATCATGGTAGAACATGAAATAAAAACTGTATCAATTTTACACAATAAAGATTTTCCAAATGTACAAGTGTATAATAATTTAAATGGTGAACTTATGTACACTGGTAATCTATGTGAATTAATGACTCTTATATGTGCAAAGTGTTATAATAATAGAATAATTCATCACATAATGACGTCAGAATTAAAATCGGGTGGCTATTTGAAGATAAATTATATTTTAAATGGTCAGGTAGTATCTCTATTAGATGTTTTGAATACAATTAATATTTCATCAGAGACTACCTTCATTATAACAATTATAATGTCAAATAAGACAACATTATATGAAGAAAATGATGACTGGGATCATTTTGAAAATTGGTGTTCGACATATAGACTAGTCGATTATCTGAGGGATACATATATATGTGAATGTGGATTTGTTCCAAGAATAGAGTATAATGAATATGCTGATAGTGGTATTTATCGCTCGCAATTGCAATGGAAAATTAGAGATTAATAATTATCAAATTTATTTATAAAATGTAAAAAGTATTATTTTAGTTATCATAGGCTTGTAATTTTATTTAAAAGATAATATACCTGTAGGACAAATTTTAATTATAATAAAATAATTAAAATTTATAATATGAACGCAGCGCGTAAATTATATAATAAAATAAAAAAATTAGTAAGAATATTAAATATTGATAATAATAATTTACAAAATTTAATTAGAATAATGCTGAGAATTAATTATACAAAAAAATAACCTAAATATATTATTAGAATCGGAGTAAACAAACCAATTAGCATTAGAAAATGAAAATTTAAAATTAAGATTAACTGATAATACAAAACAATTAGAATTAGAAAATGAAAATTTAAAACTTAAACTAGAATTATTAAAATTATCTAAATAATTTTCCTCTGAAGAATATTTTTAGTAATGCTATCTCTCTCTTTAGATTTTATTAAATTTTTATATTAATTTAAAATATATTTTAATTAATTTGAATAAAAAAAATTGCATAATAACATCTGTTTTGTATATTATTAATATTTTATTTTACACCTTTGCACATTTAAAATAATTATTACTTAATAAAAGTTTAGACAAAGTTCTACAAAAGATATTAAAAAATTAGTATTTTATTATATGTACACCTATTGAAATATAAATATTTAATAAAATTGAATATTTTAATATTTGATCTATTTAAAATTATATAATATTATATTATTATTTAGATTATTTAGTTTCTGTATTAAAAAATAAATATTTCAATTTGAATGATGGAACCTATATTTAAAATATCAGGAATTTCTATAATTGTAATAAATTATAATAACATATCAAATGAAATATTTGAAGCTATATTTGCTGAAGTTAAGAATACTATTAGTATTGCGTTTTCTTATATTGGTGAAGAACTTATTAAAGATTCAGACCCTTTTTGTAAAAAACTACATCCATATTTTGTAAAAATACACTTACCTCCAAATGATATTGGATTTGATAGTATCAAATCTGGTAAACAACTTTTAATACTTGCTGAAAAATTTATTATTAACTATATTATAAGATCAGACATTTCTTCAAATAATTTTATTAATTCAGATATTTCTATTACTAATTCTAATGTTAAATCTACACTTTTTTCTAGTATTCAACATTTTTCTAGTATTTCTAATTATAATAAAATAATTAAAGTACTATTATTAATCCAAATTATTATTATAATTGAAAAAAAATTTTTTCCTCTTTCTACAGAAAATACTATATTACTTATTCTTATTGAGTTATTTATTCCTGATTCTCTACTTTATGCTATAGAAATAAAAAAATATTATTATGATGCAAAACAAGCTTATTTAGATCATATAATGAAAATGTCTGAAGATACAGAAAGTATTGATTCTAAAATAATATATGAATATAAAAATAATTTAAATAAATATGATCTACTTTATTCTACTCAAACTATTGCATTTGTAAACTGTTGTGTATTAGCCATAAATGAAGCTACTGCTATAGTTGTAGAAGCAAAATTACCATATAATAGTTTTGAAGCACAATTTTTAGAAAAGTGTTCTAAAAAAGTAGAATTTATTAAAGAATATACAAATAAAAATTATCAATTAGCAATACTTGAGAATAGTTTAAACTAATAAAAATATAAAATAAATTAATTTAGCAATTATTATATAATAATAACAAAACATTATTTTTATTCATTTAAGTATATAAATGAGTAATTATAAAAAAATAAATCTTCAAGGGTGTAAATGAATTATTATTATTATATTTTTTAATTCTTATAAATTAGAGTTTCATAATAAGTTGTTTTATTAAAGTATTAGATTTTTTTATAATTTCATCTTCTGAATATGGTAATTCAATATTACAATCACTATATTGTTTTAGTATTTCTTCAACAATATCTGGTATTAATTTATCAATTAATGGTAAACGATCTTTTTTGGGAAGGTCTGTAAAATCTGATATTTTTGTACATAATTTATTAAATGCATTAATTATATCAGATTTTAAAAAGTTTTCAGAATTCTTAATAATTAAACTATTATCTTTAATTTTAATATGTTCTAAATATATATTTTCTAGAATTTCATAAATTTGTTTAGAATCTTCTTTTAGAAAAATACATTCATTACATCTTAAAATTTTTTTTTGTTCTTCATGATTAGGTGTTTTCCATTTATAACCATTTTCTCTATTATCAATAATAAAAAATCCTTCAAAATTCTTATCTGATGATAACATTAAATTTGATAATGTAATTATACCATTTCCTAATTTTCCTGAATACATACATAATGGTGGAAAAATACAATGATTAGTAGCCTTAATTAAAAAATCAATCATAGTATTAAAATCAGTTATATCAGTTGGAATAGGACAAATTTTATCAAAAAAACTTACTGTAAAAAATTTAAATATTGGTTTAGAAATATAATGATTTTCTAAATATCCAAATGGATGCCATGAAACAAAATTAGCATTTATGTCACTATTTTTTGCACGAAATACTTCACCAAAAATAATAATTTCATCAACATTCATTTTTTCAGCAATCATAATAGAAATATCAAATATTTCATTAGGCAAATTATTTAAATTACCTGCATTACCATATTTTATGTCAGTAATTAATTTATTATCACTATTAGCCCAAATAGGACAATTTCTACCATTTAATGAAATAATATCCCATTTTAAATTTATTTTTTTAATATGTATGCTTTAAATTAGAACCATCAATCTTAATAGTAAAGTCTACTTGTTTTTCTAGTAAATCATCACATATAGTTTTTGGAGAAAATAGTTTATGAATATTATCAAATGATGGCCAATTTAACATTTTTTTATAACTTAAATGTGTATACCTCAACTTAAATATGTGTATACCACCTCAAAATATAATAAATTTATATTATGATATTCATTAATTTAATTTTTCAATTTTTTTAAAAATAAACTAAACCTACAACAAAATAATATTAAGATCAATAAATCTAAAAATACAAAATAGCTAACTCTAAAATAAAATTAATTTAACAATTATTATATAAAAAAATATTTTTTAAATATAAATAATGAATATATATAACATTAATAATAAAAAATATAATATTAATTTTAATTTGAAATTATATTCTTTTTACTTTTTTATTTTAATGAATCATTTTATAAAAAAATATTATCATAATCATTGTAATTTAAAAAATATTAATATTAAAGATTTTGATAATGAATATATTAAAAATATTAATATTTTAGAAGGTGAATTATTGAAATATTATTTCAAAATTTAAGCAATTGTAAAAGTGGATATTTTGATGTTAACTTTATAACTCGACAAAAAATGGATTATATTTTAGATACATTATATAATAATAACATGATTCTAAAATATTATGAACACGATAGTGAAAATAATAAATATTACTTAATTAAAAATCTAAAAGATATAGATTATAAATTTATAAGTATATTTCCATTAGTTTGTAGTAATAATAGACGTTATACTAATAATAATGATAGATATATTGATTTTACAAATAATAAAATTAAATATTTAAATTCTTTAGAATATGAAACAATATATGAAATAGAGTGTGATAAATTAATAGAAAGTTTACCTTGTATATGTTTATCTCATATTTTAAATAATTATTATGATAATGTTGTTTAAAATTAAATAAAATTGATTAATTTAATAATTATATTAAAATTATTAAATATTAATAATGAATATCTATAGTATTGATAATAAAAAATATAATGTTAATTTTGATTTGAAATTAGATTCTTTTTTTTATTTTATTGAAGAATTAAAAGAATCAAAAAAATATTATCATGATTATTGTAACTTAGAAAATATTAATACTAAAGATTTTGATAATGAATATATAGATACTATTAATATTTTGAAAAGTGATTTATTGAAATATTATATATTAATAACTGATAATAATGATATTGAAAAATATGTTATTATTAATGATACAATTAAAGATATCTATAATAGTGTAATGAAAATATTTACTAATATGCATAGATTTAATGAAACACATGTACATGTATCTTATAAAATGATTATATCCAGTTTTAATATTAATTATTTAACTAGAAAAAAACTTGATATTTTAATAAAATTCTATGCATATGTATATTTTAAATTCAGAAACTATAATGAAGATTTATTACAACGAATAATAAATATTGATCAAGTTAAAGTTAGAGATCAAGTAGAAGTACTTAATTATAATCCAGATGCTATTAAAAATTTAAATAATTATTTAGATTCACTTAATTATAAAACAATTTATGAAAGAGAATTAGATAAAATATTAAATAATTTACCTAATATATGTTTATCTCATATATCAAGTAAAAAATTATTAAATAATAATAATATAAATCCTATAAAATTAGATAATAATAAAAAATTTATAGAAGTTGATTAATTTTTTTTATAAATTATATTATATAATAAAAGTTATTATTACTACTATTAATAGTTTAATAATTAGTTTATTGTATAGTTTATAAAAAAATGTAGATTTAATATAATTTTTTATTTTATATTATCATTAATGATGACTACTAATTGTATTATAATTTATCAATCAAAATATGGATATATTAATAATTTTATTATTAATATTGATAAGATTAATGAATTAAATAAATGTAATATAAAATGTAAATTAGGTCATAAACTCATACCAGTAAAAGGTAAAAAATATGCAACATTTCAAACATAAACAAAGATCTTGGTGGAAATTCAATGACTTAATAGCATTTATTCTTTATAATTTATTTAAAAAATTGATATTTTTAGTATTAAAATGTTCTTTATATTTTGGACTATTACCGTAGCCATTTTGGCTCAAGCTGGCAGATAGTTCTTACATTTGCTAGCCCCCATTTTTCCATTGAAATGGCCAACCGTGTCACGCCAGCTGAAAGATTTCGGCTTGGTAGTGCAGCAGGCGACAGCAAACCAGCTGACGGATTTCAGATTGGTGGTGCAGCAGGCGAGGGATTCTGTTATGGATGCTACGCTACCACATGCTCACCCACTTGGAATGCTCTAACCAATAGTGCAGGTAACTTTTGGTTCTGTGATAGATGCACCAAAGAGCTTCAACGGGATGCGGCAAGAGATCTTCGGCACTCTCGCTTCACTTCAATGGAAGATGAATACAAGCAGTACGAAATCACTCTCGCAAACGAGGCATCTTTCAAGCTCACCCAATCAGAGAAGAATTGGGCAAGGTGGGTAGGTGGCGACATTGAGATGTGACCACTCTCATGTCAAGTCTCATCCCTATGCTTAGCATTGAGCATTGTACAGCATGCAAATTTATTGTTGTGTGTTTCAACTGTGTTGATATATAAATTTTTATATATCTATAATAAATAATAATTATAAATATCTTGTATAATATTTTTTATTTAGATAAGAATTAGTTTTTGATTATATTTACTATTTATTATTGATATATTATTTCTAAATTATCTAAGATTTTTTTAACTAGTATCCATGTTAAAATTTTGATTTTTTATTATTTCTTTTTAATTCTTCAATAGTATTTTTTAATTCTAATAATTCATTATTTGAATTATTATTTTTATTATATTTACATATTTGATGATGTTTATATTTAGATTGAGAATGTTTATATATTTTATCACAAAAATTACATTTATAATTATATTCATTATCACACTTGACTGTATTAGACTTAGTAATTACTGTATTAAATTTATTATTTTGTATATTACTATTGTATTCATTTTTATGAAAATTATTATTATGATTCCAAAAACTAGATGAGATGCATAGAATTTGTTACATAATAAACATTTATATAATAATGACTTTTCATTTTTATTTATCATAATATTAATATATAATAAGGCATTATTAATTATTTTTACTATTTATAATAATGACCTAAAGTGACCTAAGTGTCATTTTTATTATGGGGGGAATTATATATTAAATTTATATAATTTTAATTAAATTATTTTTTCAAATAATTTATATAATTCAATTTGTAATTCTAATTGTTTAGTTTTATTTTCATTAAATTAAAAAATAATAAATTATTTTAAATTTCTAATTGTTTTTTTTCTTGTTCAATTTTTGTTTTTTCAATAATAGCAATATTTTTAATTTCTAATAATTTAATTTTTTAATAATAATTATTATCAGATTATAATGCGGTTACTGTATTAGATAAATTATTAAATTTAATATCTTCAATAGAAGGATTAGTAACATAATTAATAATTTTATTAATTTTATTAATTTTATTTAAAATTTTATCTAATGATATATTATCGTTAGTTTCAAAAATTTATGTATGATTATTAAATATAGTATTAATTTCATATTTTTTAATTAATTCTTTTATATTATCTTCAATTCTGTCATAAAATTCATATTTTCACATATATGAATTTTAATTATATCGATAAAATTAAATGTATTTTTATGCTTATCATTTTATGTTCACTATGAATCGCATGTAATTGATACAGTATATTAATTTTTTGATGAGTCAATTGAACTGACCTTCTAATAATAATATAACAGTATTTTTTATCTTTATTATCAACATTATTAATAATAGTAGCATTTGTATTAATTCAGCATTATAAACCTATTCTATTTTTTGGTGGTGAAGAAGGATTAATTTTGAGCCAGAAACATGATAAATAAAAAAGAATATTGTAATGATAATAATATTAAATTTATTGAAATATATTATGAAATAAATAATAAAAAACTAATATTTAATTATTTAAATAAAATGTTAAATATATAATTAATTTTAATAAAACTGTATATTATAAGTTATATAAATATTTATATCAAGTATTAAAATCGTTTATTTATATAATATAAACATTTATAATTATTGTATATAAATATATTCTTAAAATAATCTCAATATTATTTTTATATTTGAAAATATTTTGAGCTCAAAAAGTGATATATATTTGCTTTCGCTAATGCTAACAATGTATATCTATTTTAAATATATATAAACAAATAATATTATATAATATTAGATATGACTATTAATTTACTCAAAAAAAAATATAAATGTAATATTTGTGATAAAACGTACGCATCATATAAAAGTTATTGGAATCATAATAATCATTTTCATAAAACTAGTATAGATACTAATAATAATTTAGTTAGCAATAATTTATCTATAGTTAGCAATGATTATATTATAAATGATATTAATAATAATAATAATAATAATAATAATAATAATAATAATAATAATAATAATAATAATAATAATAATAATAATAATACAAATAATAATAATAATACAAATAATACAAATGATATAATTACTACAATTGATACAATTGATACGATTGATATTAATAATATTAATATAAAAAATTTTATTTGTAAATATTGTAATAAAATATATAATCATTGTTCTTCAAAATCTCGACATGAACAATCATGTCCTAATAAAGATTTAATTAATAATAATTTAATTAATAAAGATTTAATTACTAATAATAATTTAAATATTAATAAATTAAATATTAGTAAACAATTAAGCACATCAATTAATACTATAAATACTATTATAAAATCAATCAATAATAATAATAGTAATGATAATAAAGATATAATAATTCCAGTTGAAAATTCAGCTGTAACAATAATTGATAATAATATAAATAATGATATTAAATTTAATATCAAAACTTATAAAAATAAATATTCTATTACGGATGTTGTTTTACAATGCGATTTATCAGTATATCCAAATAAATATATAAGTAAAATAAAAGATAAAATATTATATAAATCTGAATATTATGTAACCAAAACTAAATTACTTGCAATTTTAGAAGCATCAAAATCAATAAAAGGAAAAAAATTACTAAATGAAATTACTTTATTAAATAAATATAATCAATTAAATAATAAAAAAGAAGAAAAAAATAATATTATTGTAAACAATAATGAGTTGTATCCAATTAAAAATAAAAATAACATTTTTATATCAACTGATAGTAATGGCGATAATATTATTATTAAAGATAGTAATTTACTTTCAATTGAAAGTAATAACAAAAATATTATTATTGATAATGAAAATAATATGGAAGATAAAAAAATAATTGATAATAAAAATAATTGTTTGTATTTTAACAATCAACTAATTAAATATTTTAATTATAATAATAATATTTATTTTAAAGGTAAAGATATTGCTAATATATTAGGTTATTCTAATACTGTAAAAGCTATAGATGCACATGTTAAAAATAATGATAAATTTACTATTATATCATTTTTGTATGGGTGTGATTCGCACCCATCTAATAAAATGAATACATGTCTACAACTACAAGCGATTCTAGGCGAACATCCACAAACTATATTTATTAATGAATCAGGATTATATAGTTTAATAATGACTGCGAAAACATCAGAAGCTGAAATATTTCAAACATGGGTTACTACTTCTATATTGCCTTCTATTAGAAAATATGGATCATTTGATATTAACTATAATATTGAAGAAGAAACACAAACTTGTTATATAGATAATTTAGATAAATATAACAACAAAGATTGTATTTATATTTTATATATTAAGGATAATTTATATAAATTTGGTAAATCTTCTCATTTAAAAAATCGCTTAAATATTCATAAACGAAAATTACAATATAATAGTATTATTAAAATTTATACTTGTCAAAATATGAATATAATGACCGATATAGAAAATATCATAAAAGAATTAATTAAAAAATATCAAATACAAACTATTTATAATGATCAAACAGAAATTTTTGAAATAAATAATACAATTTCATTAGAAAAAGTAATAAATAAAATAAATAAAATAGTAGATACAAATAATAATTTGTCAATAGAAGATATTAAAATAGATACATTAACAACAACAATATCAACATTAGAATCTGATAATAATTATCATAAACAAAATAAATTATTAGAATTAAAAAATATTGGAATTATTGAGAAAACTAAACAAGAACAAGAGAAAACAAAACAATTAGAAATAAATGCAAATATTAAAATAGAACATGAAAAAACAAAACAAGAATGTGAAAAAACAAAACAATTAGAATTACAAATTGAATTATTTAAATTAAATAATAAAATTTAATAAAATTAATTATTATATAAAAAAATAATATTAAGTAAAATTCAAAATTAATATTAAGTAAAATTTTAATTTTAGATCTATCTTATTTTTTTATATAATAACTTTTCAAACTCAAAAATAGATATATCTATTTAAAATAGATATAAAGATATATAATAATAATATTATTATATATGACTATAGGTTTAGAAAAACAAAAATATAAATGTACTATTTGCGACAATAGATTATATGCATCTTATAAAAGTTTATGGTATCATAATTATAAATTTCATAAAAAGGCAAGTAGTGATGATACTGACACTGTTAGCATGGTTAGTAATACAGTTAGCATAGATATACCAATTGTTAGCACAATAATAAGCGTTGAAAATGAAAATAAAAAAAATGTTAGTACTGATATAAAAATAAAATTATTTTATTGTAAACATTGTAATAAACAATATAATCATTGTTCGTCAAAATCAAGACATGAACAGACATGTAACAAAGAATTAACTAATATAACTAATAATAATAATAATATAAATACAAATAATAATATAAATACAAATAATAATATAAATACAAATAATAATATAAAAACAAATACAAATACAAATACAAATAATACAATTAATAATAATCAAAAAATATTTATTAATAAACTTGGTAATGAAAATGTATTTGATTTGAATATGAATGAAGTTATGGATATTTTTAATAAAGAAATATCTTGTATTACTTTATTAATTGAATATTTGCATTTTAATGAAAGATTACTTGAAAATCATTCTTTTTGTGTTACTAATTTAGATAATAAATATATATCTGTTTTTAATCCTGAAAAACAATTAATTGAAAAAGATAGGAAAAAATATGTATTTGATACAATTTTAGATAATTCAACAAATAAATTAGAAAATTTATTTAATTATTATAAAAATAAATTTTCACATAAAAGACAATATGAGATTAAAGATACAATAATACATATAAAAAAGTTGCGAAACTTAAAATTTTAAATTTTAAGTTTTGTACAAAATAATAATTTATTATTTTGCAAAGATTCATTTTATAATGAAAAGATTAAAAAAGAAATATGTAATAAAATAAATTTATTATCTTATAATAATAAGATACTTGTAAAGGATACATGGGATGGAAAAAATAAAATAGATAAACCAGTTAAAAGAAAAATAACATTTCAGGAATTTTATTTTTATAAAAAATAAAATAATTAATAAATCATAAATCTAAGATTTATGATTTATCAGGAAGATTTAGAATTATCTCCATCAGATTCAGATGCAAATGAATATTCATCAGAATCAGATAATGAATTTGTTAATAGTCACAAACCTATCATAACTAATAATTAAATATTTTATAAAGAATAATATATTAATTATTTATTAACTTTTTTATATTCTTTTATTCCTAGTTCTCTAGATTTTACATAATTAATTTGTGGTTCAGGATAATTTACTATATTATTTTTATAATTAATATATTCTGTTTCCCAATTAATGATATCTTTATTAGGAACATTATTTAATTCTGGTATATATTGTTTTATAAATTCACATTCGGGATCAAATTTTAAATTTTGTAATTTAGGTGAAAAAATTCTAAATGGCTGAGTAGGATCAATTCCACATGCTGTCCATTGCCATCCACCAGAATTTTGAATACAATCATAATCAATTAATTTAGATGCAAAATATTGTTCGCCCCATCTCCAATCAATTAATAATAATTTTGTTAATATATTAGCACATATCATTCTTAATCTATTATGCATAAATCCAGTTAAATTAAGTTGTCTCATACCACAATCACAAATAGGAATACCTAAATTTCCATTACACCATTTATCAAATAATTTTTTATTATTTAGCCATTTCATTTTATCAAATTTAGATTTAAATGATTTATTAATTTTATTAACTTGTCCTTCTAACATATGTGGAAAATTATAATATAAATTATAATAAAAATCTCTCCAATGTAATTCAGTTACCATACTTATATTATGTTGAAATGATTCATAAACTTCTCTAATTGATAATACACCAAAATGATTATATGCACCTAAAAATGTAGTTTTATACATTAAATTATTTCTTAACTTTTCATAATTATTAAAATCTTTAGAATGTTTTAATATTTTTAATCCATAACTTCGTCCTCCTTTAACATTATTAAATTCATTATAATTATAAAATTTATTAATTTCTTTAATATTTATAATATATTTATTATTTTCTAAATTTTTATTTATTACAAACTTAAATTTTGTAAAATCATTAGGTTTGTTTATTTTTAAATTTTTTAAACAATAATTTTTAAATGGAGTAAATACAGTATAATAAGTATTATTTTTTTTTAATGTTTGACCAGATAGTAAATCATATAATAAGTGATCTTCTTTTATATAAAATTTTATATTATGTTTATTACAGAAATTTAATAAAATTTCTTGTCTTAATTTTGCATATGGTGAATAATCAAAATTAGTACCAATAGAATTAATTACATTATTTTTAATAATTTCTTCAAATACTTTAATTAATTGATCACAATGAAAAAAATATAATTTACCTTTATATTTTTTTTTTATTTCATTAGCTAATTCAATTAATGATTCAATCATAAATTGAACTGAATTATTTGAAAAATATTTATTTTTATTTATATTAACTTGTTCAGTAAATATAAAAAAAGGTATAATATTTTTTTCATTTTCCATTTGTTCAATTAATGTAGTATTATCATAACATCTTAAAGATTTATTATATAAAAATATGTTCATATTATATTTATAATATAAATTATTTATAATAAAAATTGAATAAAATATTTATAAATTATAAATATTAAGTTTATTAATGGATCAATTAGATATATCTGCTAATTCTAATGAAAAATCAATTCAACCTTTAGAAGTTGAAACTAATCCAAATAATAGTAAATCATCTACTAAAGTGTCTCCTTTACTAGAAGTTAATACATATTATGATATTTTTGTTGATGATATAAATAATTTAAATATTAAATTAAAACAACATCGGAAAAAAATTAAAGATGAATATAAAAATAATTTAATTATAGAAAAAGAAAAATTTTTAAAGGAAATATGTTTGAATGAAAACTTAGATTTTAATATAATGAAGTCTAAATATTTACCTAAAAATAATAGTAATAATACAACAGCATCAATAATTAATGAAAAAAATATAACTATATTAAATAAAATAATTATTAATGAAGTTGAATATTATTATAATAGTAATAAAGATAATTCAATTGTGTATAATAATAAATTACAAAATATAGGTTATTATAAAAATAATGAAATAATTTTTAATTAATTAATTAATTCAATTAATCTTAATGTTGCTTTTTTTGACCAATTATATGTATTTTGAAATTCAGTTATTTTGTCAATATCATATTTTTTATTTTTAAAAGTCTTAATTACATGTTTTAAATCAGAGCATCCTCCTAATAATAAGTTACCATTACTATTTTGTTTTATTAAATATAATTGTGGATATGTATCTATTTTATCAGTTTTATATGTTTCTTTATCTTCATAATTTACTTCAACAATAGTAGTTTTTATATTATTATTTACTAATATTTTTTTTGCTAGATTAGAATAAAAACAGCCTTTTAATAATATTGCTTTAATATTATATTTACTCATTATAATAATTATAATGAGTAAATATTTTTTTTATTAATTTAATTAAAAGAATATTTTATATTTTTTATTAATAATGCCAGGAGGTTTACTTCAATTAATAACTACTGGAATTCAAGATGCTCCTATTATATTAAATCCAGAAATAACATTTTTTAAATATGTATATAAAAATTATACATCATTTGCATTAACTCAATATACTAATTATTTAGGTTCATTACAATTTGGTAAAGAATATACTAAAATTATTGAGAAGAATGGTGATTTATTATATAATTTATATTTTAAAATTAAAATCCCAGTTTTTACAATTAATAAAATTAAAAATAATATTATAACTGTTTCAAATTATAATATAAATAGTCTTGATATTTTATGTAATAATAATTATTGTTTAGTTTTTTATTATAATTATCAATGGTATATAATACCATATAATTTATTTAATTCATTATATTTTGATTTATCTAATATTAATATTAATTCTATTTTATTTTATAATAATTTATTACCAGAATATATTGATAATTCGTTAACACAACATAATAATATTAATTATTATACCATTAAAAATAATAAATT
>Ga0247831_1001643_pt1 | contig 40716 bp, 34 predicted proteins | sample LaCruzMarch2015__9_FD_192406 | JGI IMG/M metagenome (GOLD analysis project Ga0247831, IMG submission 192406) | Freshwater microbial communities from meromictic Lake La Cruz, Castile-La Mancha, Spain - LaCruzMarch2015_1m | ecosystem: Environmental > Aquatic > Freshwater > Lake | place: Spain...
GGTGACTGGTGAAGGAAGCGGAGATTTTGGATTTTATTTCGATATCTTGTTGGATTTTGGTCTGGCTCCGCCGACTGCGGATTCATTTCGGACATGGAAGCCGATTTCCTTTTTGGGTGGAAGAGAGGCGGGAGTCACCAGAGGTTGAAGTTCCTGCCAGATCACGCGGAGGGCTTCGTCATGCTTCATGAGCTTGGCATCCATTTGGGCGAGTTTTTTGAGCACATCCGCATGGGCCATGAGGAGTTCCCGTTGCTTGATGAAAGCGCGCACGACATGGACGCTCATTTTCACGGCTTGCGGGCTGTTTAGCACATTGGCGGCCATCAGGGCCCCGTGCTCGGTGAAGGCGTAGGGGCAGGTCTTGGAGAACTTGAGGCGGGAGAGGTGGTCGCAATTTGCGACCACCTCTCCTTTCTCCTCCGAGGAAAGCTGAAAGACGAAGTCGGCGGGGAATCGCTCAGCGTTGCGCTTCACCTGTTCGTTGAGGCGTTTGGTCGGCACGCCGTAGATGGCGGCTAGGTCGGCGTCCAATATAACTTTCTGTCCTCGAATGGAGATGATGAGCGAATGGAATCCGGCTGGGTGAGGTGTGAAAGGTTTCATCATTAAAAGAGCAAGTCGTGGCGAGGGGTGGTGTCAGACCCGCGCAGCGTCACGGTAGGGTTCATTTATTCGAAGGGTGAAGGAGGAAGTTTGAAGGAGTGGGTTAAGAAAGTAACGAGTAACTGGTGGCGGGTAACGAGTGGGGCTGATTTTGGATTGGCAGATGATGAATCATTTCAACGAATCCTGAACCGAGGGTTGTCGCAAAGGCTGCAACAAGGGAGAGGAAAAGTGAAAAGTGAAAAGGTGGGAAAGGTGGCGGTCCTCCTTCGCGCTTTGCTGCTCCGGCGGGACAGGAAAGGAGGAAATGGCTCCAGAATGGAACATAGATCGCTTTCAGTATTCATATAACTCTTTCATTTACAGGCAAATTTTTGTTTATGGATGGAGTTTTATGGCTCATTTTCCAGTTCCAACCTGATTCGTTGAGCCATATCGGCGGTTCTTCGGGAAGGACCATCGGGCTCCTCTTTTCTCGCCCGTGAGATGTGCTCTGCCTTCGGTGCGGAGTTCATCCAGCAGTCGTTTCAAATGGGCTCTTGAGAGCGCTGGCAGCACTTGAAGAAGGTCGGCCATGGGGGCGCCACCGGTTCCGGAATCAATGAGGTGTTTTTCCAGGAGAGCTTTGTTTGTTTCATGGTCGAGCCCTCTTTTGCGGGTGGTGGCTCCGCTTCTGCCGAGGGTGGCGTAGAAATTTCTCGAGAGGTGGTATCGGGTGCCGCGGCCGCGGCCTAGGGACTCGACGGCTCCGGCTTCAACGAGTCCAGGCAGGCGGGAGAGAGCGGCTTCGATGGGATGGGCAGCATATCTGCCTTCCTTCCTAAACCGGAAGGCTCGCTCCCTCAATGCGTTCAAGGGCGGAATTTCGTCATGCATCGTATGGGGAAAATTGAAGTAAGGACAAGCCGGCGATCAATGGCGATCGCGGCGGGTATGCCAGCTATGAGGACAAGACAACCAGCACCGGATTTGCGACAGCCAACTCCCGACCAAGGGATGCTGAAGCTGGAACCGGGCGGCTGGGCGGCCACACTTGGTAGCCTGCTGCTAAGCAGCCCAACGGGCAAGGCCCGCCGGGAACGGGTGAGGCAATATTTTTTTTCCCGTGCGGTTGTGCCAACGCAAAATCCGCGACCACCAACAGAATGGCCCAAGCTAAACTTGCTCAGATTCACTCGGAACGGGCCGAGATTGACGGATATGCAGTATGTGAAGCCCATAGGAGGCGGATTAAAAAAGCCAGTCAATAGAAAGGAAACTGTGGAAGGTCGAGACTACGGTGTTAAAAAATCAGCATGCGCTAACGACTAAAAGGAGAATTCGATTTGTCATGGATAAAGACAAACTCCTCCTGCTTTGCAAAACAATGTTGGAAGCGGTTCTGCGGGCGGATGCGATTCATGACTGCGTCGATAAAGCCTAGTTTTGGGTGATCATTTCGTGGCAACCTTAACAAAGCCGCTCGGACATCCACTGGGGGATGAAAAATTTTTTCTGAATTATTTTTGGTGAGGATCAGATGAAAAATTCGCGCGCGTCGTTTTGATTCGCTCGTGTGAAGCCATCCACGAGCACCCTTTGCCAACTCTGGCACTTTGTCCTATGCGTTGGCCCGCCGTGCGGGCCTTTGCGCGCAAGTTCCCGAGTTTAGCCAAATAACGCTCAATCGGGTTGTATTCAATCAAAAAAGGTGTTCATTTGAACACCATGATACTCCACCTCGATGCCGATGCGTTTTTCGCCTCGGTCGAACAAGCTGCCGATGCGCGCCTGCGGGGCAAGCCGGTGGCGGTGGGAGGTTCGGCTCGGGGAGTGGTGGCATCGGCTTCGTATGAGGCGCGGCGGCATGGGATCACTTCGGCGATGCCGATGGCGCAGGCGAGGAGGTTGTGTCCGAGGTTGGTCGTCGTGCCGGGGGATTTCGAGAAATACGAGCATTTCTCGCGCATGATGTTCAGCTACGCCTACGACTTCACGCCAGTCGTCGAAGTGGGATCGATCGATGAAGGCTACGCGGATCTGCAAGGAAACACCAAAAAGACACCGCAAGACATCGCGGAATCGATCCGCAAGGCGGTGAGAGAGACGCTCCGCATCACGCTCTCCGAGGGGGTAGCCTCGAATAAACTGGTCTCGCAAGTCGCGAGCAAATGGAAAAAACCGGACGCACTCACGCAAATCGCACCCGGTCGCGAAGGGGAGTTTCTGGCGCCCCTTGAAAACAAATGGCTGCCTGGCATCGGGCCCCAACTCGCCGCCACGCTGAGCCGGGCGGGCCTGCCGCTTATCGGCCAGATCGCAAGCACGCCGCCAGAGCAGCTCTCGCTTTTTGCAGGCAAAAACGCGCGCACACTTTGGGAGTTTGCCAATGGTATCGATGAACGCCCGGTGGTGGCGGAGGCACCTGCCGCAAAATCCTATTCCGAGCAACAAACTTTCGAGGCAGATACGGCTGACGAAACATTTGTTCTGGCCGTGCTGCGCTCCATGGCTGACCGGCTTTTTGCCAAAGCCCGCGCGGAGGGACAGGCCGCAAGGACGATTTCGGTGCGGGTGCGATACAATGATTTCGAGGAGTGCCTGCGGAGTTTCAGCTTGGATGAACCGACCGACTTGGAGACGACGACTTACGGCATTGTCTCCACGCTCCTAAAAAAAGCCTGGGAGCGCCGCGTGAGCCTGCGTCTTGTTTCGCTGAAGCTGTCGAATCTCTACAAAGGCGCCTTCTTCACGGAATTGGCACTCATACCCCCGATACAGAATTCCGCTACCCTCCACCGGGCGGCCAAGGCGGTGGATGAAATCCGATCCCACCACGGCAGCGGAGCCATCCTGCGCGGGCATGACCTCTGGCTGCGCGAAAGCCGAAGCGCGCGGGGCGATACAAAAAAACCACCGCAGGCTGTGGTAAAAAGGGTCTCGAAGGCCCCATCGGCCATCCTGCATTTCCGCTCCTGCTACAGCTTCATGGAATCGCTGCTTACGCCCGGGCGCATTGTTGAAATCGCCGCAGAGGCGGGGTGCAAGGCTGTAGGAATCTGCGACCCGAACCTCCATGCCGCCGTGCCGTTTTTCCAAGCCGCGCAGGCTGCGGGTCTCAAACCCATCATCGGCGCGGAACTGAGCGTGAACAACCGTCTACGCCGCCTCTATGCAAAAGACCGGAGAGGATACGAAAATCTCTGCCGACTGCTCTCGGAGCCGAAAATAACCCGCGACTTCTGGATGCAACACCGGGACGGTCTTATCGCATCTGAAAACGGCGTGCCGCCCATCCGTTGTGAGAACGAAGGGGATCTCCTGCACCTGCGCATTGTGGAAAGCATACGCACCCTCACTCTGCTGAATGAGGAACACCCCGGCAAATCGAAGGATGCCGTCTTCATTCCAGATACCTGTAGGTATGAAGAGCGGATCGCCGGGGAATGCGGCTTCACGTTTGAATTCGGGGAGCTCTCCTTTCCCCGCTTTGATCCTCCCGAGGCTTGCACGCCCCGCGAGTTTCTTGCACGCCTCGCCGTGCAGGGGCTTACGGAGCGCTACGGGGCCCAGGCCGCGCGCCACCGCTCGCAGCTCGACACCGAGCTGCAGATGATCGCCGAGGTCGGCTATGAGGAGTATTTTCTGACCGTCTGGGATCTTCTCCAGCACTGCCGCCGCGATGGCATCGAGTGGATCACACGCGGCAGCGCAGCCGACTCGCTGGTCTGCTTTTGCCTTGGGATCAGCGATGTCTGCCCCGTGCGCTTTGAGCTGTATTTCCAGCGCTTCCTGAACCGAGACCGCATGGCGTTGAAAAAACTCCCCGATATCGATTTGGATTTTCCCCATGACAGGAAGGATGCCGTCGTCGAAAAGGTCTTCCGTCTGCACAAACCGGGCCATGTTGCGGTGGTGGGCGGGTTCAATACCTTCCATGCGCGCTCCGCTGTCGCCGAAATCGGCAAGGTCCTTGGCATGCCAGATCGGCTCGTGCGGCGCTTGACGGAGCATTTTCCCTGGCTGGCCAAAGCGGGCGATGCAGAAAATGCCGCCGCCACCGCGAAGGCGCAGGGGCTCTTTGATGAGGAGCCCGCCCTCACTGCGATCAAACTCGCCGCGCGCTTGGAGGGTCTGCCCCGCCACGCCAAAATGCATCCGTGCGGACTCGTTCTTTCAAGGCGTCCGATCCACGACTTCACTCCCACCTTCCAGAGCAACAAAGGCTGGCCGACCACGCATTTTGATATGAACGCCGCAGAGGATGTCGGCTTGGTAAAACTCGACATCCTTGCGCAGGGCGGACTTTCCGTTCTCCGGGATGCCCGTGCCGAACTCGCCTCGCGCGGCATCGAAATATCATCCAGCTTCGCGGGCCCTTGGAATGACAACTCCGTATGGGAAATGATCGCCACTGGCAACGCCCGGGGCGTGCACCACATCGAGAGCCCGGCCATGACGAATCTGGCCAAAATGTGCAACTGCCGCGACATCGACTCATTGGTTGCCATTGTATCGGTGATCCGCCCAGGAGCTGCGAATACGCTCCGCAAATCCACATTTGCCCGCCGCGCCTTGGGGCTCGAAAAGCCCGAATACCCCCACCCTTCCCTGGAGCCTGTCTTGAGGAGCACGCATGGCGTTATCGCCTACGAGGAACACATCCTTCAAATCGCTGAAGCCTTTGCAGCCATGCCGCCGGGAAGGGCGGATATCCTCCGTCGGGCGTTGGTGAAAATGCGCGATGCTGAAGTCGAAAAAATGCGCCTTGAGTTTGAAGAGTGCGCCCGCCGCAATGGGCGCAGCGAGGCGGAGACGGCCGCGGTCTGGGCGCTCGTGCACATGTTCCGCGGCTACGCCTTCTGCCGCGCCCACTCGACTGCCTACGCCCTCGAGGCTTGGCAGGCCGCATGCCTGAAGAAACACCATCCGGCCGAGTTCCTTGCTTCCGTTCTTACCCATGGCAAGGGATTCTATTCCCGTCTCCTCTACTCGCTCGAATGCCGCAGGCTCGGCATTGGGTTTCTGCCGCCGGATGTCAACGCATCGCGCGGACGATTTTTTGTGGAGCGGAAAAATCTCATCCGTGTGCCACTGGCAATGATCAGCGGATTTCCAGAGGCTCTTTTGAAACGGATCTCCATGGAACTTCAACAAGGGCCATTCAAATCCCTCGAAGATTTTTTTGTGCGGACCTCGGCGGGCGAAGCCTCTATGCACCTTCTTCTGCGGGCTGGCGCGCTCGATTCGCTCATCGGATCCCGCACCGAGGCGGTATGGACAATCCGTCAACTCGCTCAGAACGGGAACTCCATGTTCACCACGACACAAAAACACGAATCCACACGCGCCACTCCGCTGCTCGAACGCCTCCGCGACGAACTCGAGCTCCTCGGCTTCACCGTATCCGCCCACCCACTCGATCTGTGGGCGGAGGTCGCCTGGGAGACCTATTGCCCCGTTTCCAGATTGGGCGAATACATCGGCCAACGCGTCACTCTCTGCGGCCTCATCGTTGCGGACCGCACTCACCACCAGTCTAACGGGGAACTCATGAAATTTATGACGCTCTGTGACCGCTCTGGGCTCATCGAAACGGAAATGTTCGCCCGCGCGTTTGCGCGATTCGGTTTGGAAACGATCCGGCATCCTGTGCTCGAAGTCACAGGCACGGTCGTGCCCTTCGAAGGCGCATCAGGACACACTCTGCGGGTCGAAACGGTGCATCGGCCAAGAAAAAAACGAACCGCTGCTTGACAACGGACGATTCATGCCATACCGAGTATGGCATGAAGATGACAATGCATATTGATGAAGAGTTGCTCGACAGAGTGGTCGAAAATTTCGGCTGCACCAGCAAGACGGAGGCCGTGGAAATGGCCCTCAGGGAGATGGACAGAAAAGCCAGGTTCAAGGAGGTCGTGAAGGCGGGAATGGGGTGCACACCTGAAGAGTTAAAAAATGCCGTGGACCCCGACTATGATGTCATGAGCATGAGAGTCGCCGAATCCCCCAACCGTTCATCCAATAAATCCCATGGGCGTTAGTGTTCTTGTTGACAGTAATGTCTACATCGGCCTGCTGCGTCGCAGCATGGATCCCGTGAAGGTGCTTGGGGATTGGATCGGAGAGGGAGACCTCGCCACATGCGGCATGGTGCGGCTTGAGGTCGAGCGCGGACTCAAGGTTGAAAAAATGCGCAGATCGTTGGGCGCGTTTTTCAATGTTCTCATCAATGTCCCGACCTCGAATAAAATCTGGGAAGAAGCCACATCGATGGCTTGGACACTTGATCGTTGCGGCGTCACACTTCCAGCGCAGGATATCCTGATAGCCGCTTGCGCCAAAACACTCGGGGCTGCTGTGCTCACAGATGATGCCCATTTCGACGAAATCATTGGCCTGCCAGTGTTGAAACCGGCTCAGGAATTGAATGGTTGGTGAGGTCTTTCCAAGCCTGAAAAACGGTGATGTTCTGCGTTAGACGCAAAACTTTTTAAAGTTTGCAAAATTTTTTAAACATTTTCTAACAAACGCGGATCATGCAAATTTCTTTTTTTCAAACAATTACGCAATGCCGCCCGAAACCCCCATACGGGATACAACCCATTACAAAGAAAAATATTGCAGAGATTTTTGAAACAATGCTATGGATTTACCCATGCGAGAAAAAACCAACATCACACTGCACCCCGAAGTCAAAAAAGCAGCCCAAGTCTTGGCTGACACACAACAACGAAGCCTCTCGGAATTAGTGGAGCGCTTGTTGGAGAGAGAAGTCGAGCGCTACGGCCAAGCTCCCCGTTTTTACATGAGCGACCAGCAGCCATCCTATGGCCAGCAGCCAAGCTACAATGCCGCGGTGGTGCAGGGCCAACCGCTCTGACCTGTTACAAATTTCATAAAACGAGGGGCGGCAAGACCGCCCCTTTTGTTTTTTTGCTTGGTTTCAACAGAGAGTATTGCACTCCTATTTTCAAATATGTAAGCAAATAGATTGAAGTGGTTTGCAATAATAAAAGAAAGCGTGAGCTTTTTCATCACCCACACGATGAGCTTTCAATTTTCTTCGTTATGTTTGGGACACCACTTAGGATGACTGCCTGTGGAACTCCCGATCAATACCGTCATTCGCAATTACCAATCTCGTGACCGTGCGGCCGTGCGGCGCCTTTGTTGCGAGACGGGGTTTCTTGGCAAGCCGATCGATCCGGTTTTTGAAGATCAGGAACTTTTTGCGGATTATCTCACCGCTTATTATACCGATGTGGAGCCGGAAGCGGCATTTGTGCTTGAGCAAGGCGGAACGGTGAAAGGATACCTACTGGGATCCCGGCGTCCGCTGCGACATCAATGGTATGGATTTTTTCAAAACCTGCGTCTTTTTGGCATAGGAATGCTCCGCTACCGTCGATACAACCAACCAACGCGCAGCTTCATCCACTGGATTCTTAAAAATTCTTGGCGCGAGGTTCCCGCAGCGCCCCGTCGCACGGCGCATTTCCATTTCAATGTCCTTCCCGAGGCGCAAAAACTCGCCACCACACAGGTCATGACGAATATGTATTTCGATTTCCTGAGAGGCCATGGAGAGAAGGAGGTCTTCGGACAAGTCGTGACATTCGAGTCCAGACGTGGAGCGAAACTCTTTGAGCGTTTTGGATTCCGCGTCGTTGAGAAACGCGAGATCACCAAATACAGAGATAAGCACCCCGAGCCGGTCTATCTCATGACCGTCATCAAGAACCTCACCTTGCCAGATTCAGGCCGCAGCGTTGGCAGATAGAAATTTTTGCTTCCATTCCACCAAGCGAGTGGTCTGCTGTGCCTTCCAGCATGAGCACAAAACGATTTGAAAATCAGGTTGCCGTAGTCACCGGAGCGGGGCGGGGCATCGGTGAAACCATCGCAAAACATCTCGCTGCCGAAGGCGCCAAGGTCGCAGTCGTCAGCCGCACAGAGTCGAACTCGGTGCGCACGGCGGAAGCCATAAACGCCACCACTCCGGGTGCTGCCAAGCCGTATGCCGTCGATGTCGCCGACTTCGATGCCGTCCAAAAAGCAGGCGACCAAATCCTCACCGACTTCGGCCGTTGCGACATCCTTGTGAACAATGCCGGTATCACCCGCGACACACTCGCCATGCGCATGTCGAGCGACGACTGGGATATCGTCCTGCAGACCAATCTCAAAGGCGCCTTCAATTTCACCCGTGCCATCCTGCGCGCCATGGTCAAACAACGCTCCGGCCGCATCATCAATATCAGCTCCGTGAGCGGACTCATGGGGCTCGCCGGCCAGGCAAACTACGCGGCCAGCAAAGCCGGCCTTATCGGCATGAGCAAAAGTATCGCCCGCGAAATCGCCAGCCGTGGCATCACGGTCAATGTCGTCGCCCCGGGCTTTATCGAGACCGATATGACTTCTGTCCTAAACGAAGAGGTCCGTAAAGGCGCTCTTTCTCAAATACCAGTGTCCCGCTTTGGAGTAACGAGCGATATCGCCGCCGCAGTGAGCTTTCTTGCCAGCGCCGAAGCCTCCTACATCACAGGCCAGGTGCTTGCGGTGGATGGCGGCATGAGCATGTAAACAAGGCCACACTCCATGACCATCTACTTTCTGCGCCACGCCGAAGCCGAAGATTTGGCGGAATCGGACTTCGACCGCAAGCTCACACCGCGAGGGCTCCAGCAGGCAGCAAAGGTCGGAAAATTTTGCGCCAGTCATGGGATTATGCCCACAGTTATTCTAAGCAGCCCGGTCACTCGTGCCAAGCAGACGGCCGAGATCGTCGCGGAAATACTCGGGCTTGAAGTCACCATGCAAGGCTGGCTCGCGTGTGGGATGGAAACCTCCACGCTTCTCTCCAGTCTGGCCGCTCACAAGGGATGCGACTCTGTTTTAATCGTCGGCCACGAGCCCGATTTTGGCATAGCCATTGGTGACTTGGTGGGAACCAGCGAACCTTGCGCCATTCTTGTTAAAAAAGCCTCGCTCACCGCAGTTGAGGCATCGTGGCTCGAGCTGGGAGCAGGCCAACTCCAGTTCTCGATACCCTGCAGCCTCATGTAACAAGACCGCTATTCTATGAAAGCCCTGTTCCTTACCAACGAATACCCTCCCCACATCTATGGCGGTGCTGGTGTGCATGTCGAATACCTTAGCCGCGAGCTCGCCAAGCTCATGGAGGTCGATGTCCGGTGCTTCGGAGACCAAAACACCTCAGCAGGTCAGCCTGCGGCTCACGGCTTTGGCCTCGACACAGCGGATTGGACATCCCCAAAAAAACTTCAATCCGTATTCGGCGCACTCCAGCGCTGCCTGGATTTCAACACCACCAATATCGATGCGGGCGTGGTGCATTGCCACACGTGGTATGCCCACTTCGGCGGCATCCTTGCCAAGCTGAACTACGGCATACCCCTCGTCATCACCGTCCACTCGCTCGAGCCTCTCCGTCCCTGGAAACGAGAGCAACTCGGTGGTGGATACGATTTCACCTGCTGGCTCGAACGCACCGCGCTGGAAATGGCCGACGCCGTCATCGCCGTCTCCGAAGGCACCCGCCGCGATGTGGAGAAGCTTTTCCAGATCGATCCCGCTCGCCTCCATATCATTTACAACGGCATCGACCCCGCCGAATACCAAGCCGTCACCACGCGCGGCGTTCTCGACCGTTTCGGCATCGACTCTTCCAAGCCCTACGCCCTCTTCCTCGGCCGTATCACCCGCCAGAAAGGCATCATCCACCTCGTCAACGCGATCAAGCACCTCGACCCCGGCTTCCAAATCGTCCTCTGCGCCGGAGCCCCCGACACACCTGAAATCGCAGCCGAAATGAAAGCGGCCGTGGCCCAAGCCCAAGGCCTGCGCGACGGCATCATCTGGATCGATCAAATGCTCGACAACAAATCCAAGATCGAGCTCTACAGCCACGCTGGAGTTTTTGTGTGTCCCTCGATCTACGAGCCCTTCGGCATCATCAACCTCGAAGCCATGGCCTGCGGCCGCGCTGTTGTCGCCAGCGCCGTCGGCGGAATCACCGAAGTCGTCGCGCATGGTGAGACCGGCTATCTCATCCCGGTCGAACAGATGACCGAAAGCCCGTTCGAACCCGTCGAGCCGGAAAAATTCTCCCGCGACCTTGCCGATCACATCAACGAAATCATGGCCGACCCCGCGAAACAAAAAGCCTTCGGTGACGCCGGACGCCAGCGCGCCATCGACAAATTCTCCTGGGGCTCGATCGCCAAGCAGACCAAAGCCCTCTACGAGACCCTGCGCTGAGGTCCACGCAGCGGGGAGAAATTGGTGTCCCCGCAGATTGCGCCAAGCCTCCGGTGTGCTAAGACTAAGCATGGTCAATGCTCTTCGACTCGCGCTCGGGCTCGCTTTTTTATTCCTGTCGGTAAATCCCGCATCCGCGCAGATTCACAACGGGAAGCCACTGGTGAAAGCCAGCCTCCTCGCTGACACCACGGCCATCGTTCCGGGTCAAAAGTTTCAAGTCGGCCTCTTGCTGGAAATGGCGCCCGGCTGGCATACCTACTGGCAATACAGTGGCGACTCGGGCCTCCCCACAACTATCCGCTGGAATCTACCCGAGGGCTTTAGCACCGGCCCGATTCAATGGCCTGTGCCACAGGCCAAAGTCGAGCCGGGAGACATCCAAGTCTACGCCTACAGCGGGCAAGTGCTCCTGCTTGCCACCATCACCCCTCCGGCCGATGTATCTGGAACTGCCACGCTGCGTGCGGATGCCTCTTGGCTCGTGTGCGAGGAGGTGTGTGTGCCCGGCGATGCCGCACTCGAGCTGACCCTCCCCGTGGCGAAATCGGCCGTTCCTGCAAATTCCACTCTCTTTGAGGAGTTCCACTCACAATTGCCCTCGAAGGACGCCCCTCCTTTCGAGCTGATCTGGAAACGCACGGGCGAGACCCTTTCGCTCCAAGTCAAAAACGCGCCGACGGGGACGCAACTCGCGCTCTATCCGCTGCCTGCGGAAAACCAAATCGTGGGACATCCCTCGTTTCTGCCTCCTGACACGCTTTCCATCAAGGCGACCAGTCCTTTTACAGGAGTCCTTTCCACGGGCGAGGGTCCAGCGCGGAGGGGATGGGTCGTCTCGGAGAAGGCTTCTGCAAGCCCTGCTGCGACCAACCAGACCGCCGCCTTGTCACTTTGGATCGCTCTTTTTTACGGATTCCTTGGCGGACTTATCCTCAATCTCATGCCCTGTGTATTGCCCGTCATCTCGCTCAAGATTTTTGGTTTCATCAAGCAGGCGGAGGACTCGAGGCGCAGCATATTCCTCCACGGGCTGGCCTTCGGCGCAGGCATCTTCGTGTGGTTTCTTGGACTCGCGGCAGTGATTATCGCCCTCAAGTCCGGCGGCAGCGAGGTGACATGGGCGTTTCAGTTTCAAAACCCATGGTTCAATGTGGCCATCGGCTCCGTGGTGTTTGTCTTCGCACTCAATCTGGCCGGCGTCTTTGAATTCGTCCTTCCCGGCAAGGCCTCGAATGCGATGGAAAGCGCAAGTTCCGCAGAAGGCCTTGCAGGCTCGTTTTTCCAAGGCATCTTCGCGACTCTTCTGGCTACTCCCTGCACAGCGCCGTTCCTCGGCAGCGCGCTGGGATTTGCCTTCAGCCAATCAGCGGCGGTGATCCTTGGGATGTTCGTCGCAGTGGCATCCGGCATGGCCCTCCCCTATCTCCTGCTAAGTGCCAGCCCGGGATGGCTGAAATTCCTTCCTCGCCCGGGCGCATGGATGGAGCGCCTCAAGCAATTCATGGCCTTTCCACTTCTCGCCACGCTCGTCTGGATTCTCTCCATCCTCGGCGGGCAGCGCGGCACGGAGGGTGTCGTCTGGTTCTGCGCTTTCCTCCTCTGCCTTGCCTTCGCCTGCTGGCTGCTCGGCTCCTTCTGCGGACCGCTCACCTCCGCCACAAAGCGCGCGGCAACACTGCTTCTCATCCTGGCGACCCTCACAAGCGGCGGATGGTATTTCCTCGGGGAAAAATTCGCCCGGATCGGCATGGAATCTCCGGATCGCATGGCCTGGGTTCCTTTTTCAGAGGCAAAGATTCAAGCAGAGCTCGCCGCCGGGCGCTCCGTCTTCGTGGATTTCACCGCCGACTGGTGCATCACCTGCAAATTCAACGAGCGCACCGCCATCGACACCCCGGCCATCCGCGCCCTCCTGAAGGAAAAAAACATAACCCCCGTCAAAGCCGACTGGACGAACGCCAACCCGGAGATCACCGCCGCACTCAAAAGCTTCGGCCGTGTCGGAGTGCCCTTTTACATCATCTACCCCGCATCCAACCCCGCAGCGCCGATCATTCTTCCTGAACTCCTCACTGAGAGCCTCCTTGCCGATGCGCTGAAGGAACCGCTCTGATCTTCCTGCCGGACCTTCTAAAAAATACGCGCTCGCATTTTTGGAGGGTCAATTTATACCAGCTCGCGTGACTGAAATGCAGCCCGTGCGCGTGCGCGCCAAGTTTTTCTTCGAGGGAGATAAAAAGTTTTTCATCAAAGGCGTGACCTACGGCCCTTTCGCGCCCGACGCCCAAGACGACTACTTTGGGACTCCCGAGGCGGCGGCAAAAGATTTCGACATGATGGTCGAGGCCGGTGTGAATCTCGTCCGCATCTACTATGTGCCGCCTCGCTGGTTTCTGGACCTGTGCGCATCGCGAGGCATTCGGGCGCTCATCTCGATTCCCTGGGCCGAGCATTTGGAATTTCTCAACAACCCGAAAATCCGCAACGAGGCAAAGAAAGCCGTTCGCGACGGGGTTAAAAAAAACGCAGGCCATCCTGCGGTCTTCGGCTATCTGGTCGGCAATGAAATCCCGACGACGATGGTGCGTTGGCTGGGAGCTCGGGAAGTCACGGAGTTTGTCGAACAACTGATCAACATCGGCCGCGCGGAAGATTCACGCGCCCTTTTCTCTTACGCCAGCTATCCTCCGACCGAGTATCTCCTGCCGCAAAACAGCGACTTTGTGACATTCAATGTCTACCTGCACCGCCAGGATGACTTCGATCGTTACCTGGCGAGGCTTCAAAATCTGGCCGACGACAAGCCGCTCATCCTTGGCGAATTCGGTATGGACACCATCAGGCACCCCGAGGAAGAGCAGGCAGAAATGCTGCGCTGGCACATCGAAAGCGTCGTTCGCGGCGGTCTCGCAGGCACCATCGTCTATGCATGGACGGACGAGTGGTTCCGCGGCGGGCAGGAGATTTTGGACTGGGCCTTCGGTCTGGTGCGGCGCGACCGCACAAAAAAGCCAGCGTTCGAAACCGTAAAGAGCCTTTTCTTCGGCGAGGGCTCCATGACCTCGCGCGTCAAACTGCGAGAATATCCGAAAGCCTCGGTGATCGTCTGCTCCTACAATGGCGGGAAGACACTCGACCGCTGCCTCACTTCGCTGAGGGATATCAATTATCCAAACTACGAAGTCGTCCTCGTCGATGACGGCTCCAAGGATGACACGCAAGAAATTGCGGCACGGCATCCCTGGATTAAAAACATTCGTCAGGAAAACAAGGGCCTCAGCTTCGCGCGCAATGTCGGTGCCCACGAATCCACGGGGGATGTGATTGTTTACACGGACAGCGACTGCATGGCCGACCCCGACTGGCTCTACTACCTCCTCGGCACCCTGCTGAGCGGCGACTTCGCCGGGGTGGGCGGGCCAAACATTTCGCCTCCTGCGGAAAATTGGGTCCAGGCCTGCGTAGCAGCGGCACCTGGAGGTCCGAGTCATGTCCTGCTCACCGATGTCGTCGCCGAGCACATTCCCGGCTGTAACATGGCCTTCCACCGCTGGGCGTTCAACCAAGTCGGCGGCTTCGACCCCGAATACCGCAAGGCAGGCGATGACGTGGACTTCTGCTGGCGCCTTCAGCAGAGCGGTGGAGTGATCGCATTCAGCCCTGCGGCCATCGTCTGGCATTACAGACGATTCACTCTACAGGCCTTCCGTAAACAACAGGAAGGCTATGGCGAGGCGGAGTCCATGTTGCGCTTTCAGCATCTCATCTTCTTCGGCCCCACCGGCACGGCAAAGTGGAAAGGCCAGATCTACGGCGCACCCCGCTTCACTTGGCTCATCAACAAGCCGGTTATCTATCATGGTGTCTTCGGCGAGGGGCTTTTCCAATCCATCTACCCGACGCCTCAATCTGATGTCGCCGCCTACCTCAGCAGCATCGAATGGGTAGCCCTCACCACATTGGTTTTTGCGGCATCGATACCGGTCCCCTTCCTGCGAATCGTTCCCTACCTCATGTTCGGGGGAACACTTTTGGTCGCCCTCTCCTATATGATTCATGCACGGCTGGAGCCCAAGCACGACACGGTGCCAGCCCGCCTGCTCGTCGCATTCCTCGCGCTCGCACAACCGCTCGTGCGGGGATGGGCCCGGTATTTCACTTGGCTCAAGTTCAAGCGCACCCCGCCAGCCGTCATCGCCACACAGGAGAAAAACTTCAAACGCTCACGCGGCAGCAAGAGCAACCTCCAGTTCTGGAGTGAAAACGGGCACGGGCGCGAGCTCCTGCTCAAGGAAACGATCAGCGCACTCGAGAGCGAGGGCTGGAACTACTCCATCGACACAGGTTGGAAAAATTGGGACACGCAGGTATACGGCAGCTTCTGGTGGGGCATCCAAATGCGTTCGGTCACGGAATACCATGGCGGGCCGAAATGCCTCACCCGTGTGCATCTCAAACTTCGCATGGTCGCCACGACCCTGTTGTTGAATTTTATTCTCCTGACCGTGCTGACATACCATCAGCTTCTCGTCCCGGACGCGCACTGGTGGCCTTTTGTTCCCTACGGCATTTTTGTGCTCGTCCTCTTCCGGCGCGCCCACAGGCTTCAACGCCGAGTTGCCGATCTGGTTGAAAATGCGGCTACGCGCTGTGGATTCACGCGAATCACAAAAAAGCCCTGACACTTTTCATGTCGGGCCAAGTAAGAGACTACCACTACGACCTGCCGCCGGAACTGATCGCGCGAACACCCGCCGCTCGGCGAGACGAATCGCGCATGCTTGTTCTCCACCGCACAAGCGGAGAAATCGAACACCGAAGATTCCAGAATTTTCCATCCTATCTCACCGAGGGGGATATCGTCGCCCTCAACGACTCGCGTGTCATCAAGGCCCGGCTCCTCACCGATCCGCCAGGAGTGGAAATATTCCTGCTCGAGAACCTTGCCGACAACCGCTGGAAATGCCTTGTGAAACCGGGACGCAAACTCCGCCCCGGCACGCGCGTGCCGATCGCCGGAACGGTGGCTGAAGTCGTCGAGGTGCTTCCCGGCGGCGAGCGCATCATGCAATTCGACGAAGCACCGGATCTCGAAGTGCACGGCCATATGCCACTGCCGCCTTATTTCAAAAGGGAGGCCGAAAAGCTCGACGATGACCGCTACCAGACGGTCTATGCGAATTCGTCCGGCTCGGTTGCGGCGCCCACAGCAGGCCTCCACTTCACTCCAGAAATTCTTTCACAGATTCACCATGCTTTCCTCACCCTCCATGTCGGCGCGGGCACCTTCCTGCCGGTAAAAACCGAAAAAATTGCCGATCATGAAATGCACGAGGAGAGCTACTCTATCAGCGCCCGATCCGCTACCGCACTGAACAATGCCAAGCGCATCGTTGCCGTGGGAACCACCGCGACGCGCGTGCTGGAATCCCAACCTCCCGGTCCACTCCAAGCCTGCGAGGGGCGCACAGGCATTTTTATTTACCCACCCTACGAATTTCAAAGGGTCGGGGCATTGCTCACAAATTTCCACCTCCCCGAATCCACACTCCTCATGCTGGTGAGCGCCTTTGCGGGTCGTGAGGCCGTTTTCAAGGCCTACCGGGAGGCTATAAGCGAGAGATACCGATTCTACTCATACGGCGACTGCATGCTGGTCGTGGATTGATAAACTCAAGCACCTGCGGAGGTAGGGTCAGGTGAATCTAATATCACCCGCAGGGCTGATAAAACGCTGGATCGTTGTCAGAATCTCCGGGATGGCGGCATCCATCTCTTCGTCTTTGAAACCGGCGGCTTGGAGAGCCTCCACATCGGGTTCGTAGTAAAAGCCATCTACTCCCACACCATATCCCAATTGAGTAGCAACATGCTTCGCCGCGTGAATCAATGTCACCAAGGGTCGATCTACTTCGGGAGCTTCCGAGGGGGTCTGATAAAAATGCCCTACTGACACAAATGTCGATGGGAAGCCCCAGTTCTCAAGCAGAGCCTTGGTGACTTCGGTAGATTCAAACCCGAGCACGACCTTCTCCGCTTCGCGCCAGGTGGAAAATTCAGCAGGCACACGATCGGAAATATCGTCCAAAGAGGTGAAGTTGGCGTAAGCGAGTGCGAATTTTCCAAGGTCATGGATGAGGCCAGCCGTGTAGGCCGTGGAGGCGTCGGCCAGATGCATCTTTTTTGAAAAGGTCTCCGCACAGATCGCAACGCAGAGGGAATGACGGCAAAGATCCCCGGGTTCCCATCCATATCCGCGCACCGGGTGCACGAGCCATCGGCCGGTGAGGGTGGATGCCGCAATGCGGTAAAGAACCTTGCTGCCGAGGCGGAGGATCGCGTCAGATATGCTTTCACAGCGCTGGTTGCTGGAAAAATAAGCGGAGTTCGCTGTCCGGAGCACATCGGTCGCAAGTCCGGTGTCCAGGTTGATGAGCATCTCCATCTCTCCAAGGTCAGCGGATCCTCCTTCGGCGAGCTTGAGCAGTTTGGGAAGAATGGCCGGCGCACACGGAATCGAGCGCGTCATTTCGACCACTGTCTGGAGGTCGGTTGCGGATTTCATTAGCGAATAAACTCGGGTTTGGAGGGAATTTTCACAATCACATCACCTGTGAGATTGTTGAGCCGGATGGTGCGGTTAACCCTGCCGCTGACTTCCCAGGAAACGACCTCGAGGTCCATTTCCTGACTGAGGCGGTAGAACATGTCGATGTTCTTGGACCCAATTCGAAAAAAGTTGTCGGTGGCCATGAGTTGGGCGCCACCAAAAACCTTGCAGCGTATATCCGCCTTTTTCGCTCCCGCTCGGATGAGGACCGTGAGCAACTTGGGTATACCGGTGTCCAAGAACATGGCTTCACGAATCTTTTCACCCTGGGTGATTTTTGAGGTGGGGAGCATGGCATGGAGCATTCCACCGATTCGCCTCTTGGCGTCGTGGAAAGTAATTCCCAAGCAAGAGCCCAAGGCGTGGGTGGCGATGTAGGTGGCCGGTTCGGTGCTGATTTTTAAATCCGCGACTCCCACAATAATGGTCGGCATTTGGGCGGTTGCGGGGTTGTAAGAAGGAACCATGGGCTCGAAGAGAATTTAGGCGATCGCTTTTCGGAAGGAAGCGTATTTTTGAGGAAGTGCCTCACGCGCTGAGGTCTTATTTTGGAGGGCGTTGCCTTGCGGGGTGTCAGGTGAGATGTAAACTGGTGTTCGCCGAATGTTCGAAATCAAAGAAAAACCAAAAATGGTAGAAAAAGCGGCGCTCATTGGCGCCTACTGTGGCACGGCGAGTGAAAGCGATGCCTCCAGCTTGTTGGATGAGCTTGTGGAACTCGTCAACACGCTCGGTATTCCGATTGTGAGCAGGCAACTTGTGCACCACCGAGAGCCCCACGCCCGCTTCCTGATGGGCTCTGGCAAAGCAGAGGAAATTGCCGCTCTCGCCAAGGAGGCCGCAGCAGATGTGTTGATTTTCGACAACGAGCTGACTCCCTCTCAACAAAGAAACTGGGAAAAACTCACGGGCATGCTTGTGATCGACCGGCAGGAAGTGATTCTGGATATTTTTGCCAAGCGGGCCCAGACTCGGGAGGCCCGCTTGCAAGTCGATCTGGCTCGCATGGAGTATTCGTTGCCACGGCTGGTTCGCGCCTGGTCGCACCTTGGAAAGCAGGGTGGAGGCATCGGCTCCAAGGGCGAAGGGGAATCCCAACTCGAGCAGGACAAACGGAAAATTCGAGGCCAAATCGATCGACTCAAAAGTGAATTGGAAGCTGTGAAGCGGAGGCGGGCGACCCAGCGCAAGGATCGCAAGCGCGCACCCGTGCCCAATGCGGCGATCGTGGGCTACACAAATGCCGGCAAGTCCTCGCTGCTGCGCGCGCTCACGGGCGCACAAGTGCTGGTGGAGGACAAGCTCTTCGCAACGCTCGACACGACCACCCGCAAGATCGCACTGCCAAATAACCAGCCGCTGCTTCTCACCGACACCGTTGGCTTTGTGCGAAAACTTCCACACGGCCTCGTTCAGGCTTTCAACGCCACGCTTGAGGAGGCGGTCATGTCCGACTTCTTAATCCATGTGCTCGACATCAGCCAACTGGAGGTGATGGAGTTTTATGAGACCACCCGAAGCGTTCTTCATGAACTCGGAGCCGACTCGCGCCGGACGCTGGTCGTCTTCAATAAAATCGACGCCGTTGCCGACGACTCGGTTGCCGCCGAAATGCGAGCGCGATTTCCTGAGGCGGTATTCATTTCTGTGAAGACCGGAGCAGGACTCGAGGAACTCGTCAGCCGCATAGGGGAATTCGTTGCCGACGACCTCCAGACGCTTGAATTGCGGATTCCCCAATCCCGTGCGGATTTGATTGCACGCTTGCACCGCGAGGGAGACATCCGCCATTCCGAGTATATCGACAACGATATCGAGATGCGTGTTCGTCTCGCGCCCAAGGCCGCTGCCGCCTACACGGCATTCCAAATTGGCCGCTGATCAGAGCGGCCGGAGTTGGCCTCGCTCGTCGAGGATTCCCAACGCCTCTCCGCAGAGAAAAAGCGATCCGGCAATCAGCACTCTGGGAGTGTCGGCGAGCGCAGCGGTCAAAGCGGCCCTCAGCTCGTGGAACTCATCCGAAGGCAGCGAGGCAAGGGCACCCAATGCGGCAGGGGTTTCGCTCCTCTCGCTGCGCACTGGGACAAATAAAAACCGATGGCCGATTTTTTCAAGAGTTTGGAGCATGGAGGCATAGTTTTTGTCCTTGAGTGCGCCGAAGACAATGCACGCCCGTTCATCTCCAAAAACTTCGTTCCATGTCGAGACGAGAGCATCCACCGAATGTTCGTTATGGGCTCCATCGATAATGATGCGATCTCCCAGCCTTTGAAAACGCGCAGGCCATTTGACGGCGGCGAGGCCTTTTGCAATGGCCTCGGCGTCGCAACTCAATCCCGACTCCTTCAAGGCGGCAACCGCCAAGGTGGCGTTGAGCAATTGATGACCCCCGTCCAAGGCGACCTCGGCCAGGTAGGGTTCATCGACGAAGCGAATGCTGCTGCCGCACTCATCCGCCCTCGCCCGCAGGACTTGCTTCGCGGGGGCTTGCTGCGGAGAGGAAACAACCGGTATTCCCGGCTTGATGATACCGGCTTTTTCGGCGGCGATCTTGGCGATGTCGTCACCAAGCCAGAGCATGTGATCCATGGCTATGGGAGTGATGACTGAAACAAGCGGCGTGACGACATTCGTGGAGTCCAGGCGTCCACCCATGCCGGTCTCGAGGAGCACCACATCGCAGCCCGAGCGCTCGAAATGATCCAATGCCAACGCCGTGCTCAACTCGAAGAATGTCGGCTGGTGGTCCCACTCCGCAGTGGCATCCCTCAAGCGGGTGAGCCCGGCGGCGGTTTCCACCTGCGAAATCATGATCTCATCCACACGGATGCGTTCGCGGAAATCGATGAGATGGGGGGAAGTGTAGAGACCCGTCTTGTAGCCCGAGGCTTGCAGACAGGCAGCGAGCATCGCACAGACAGAGCCTTTGCCATTTGTTCCCGCAACATGGATGAAGCGCAAGTGGCGCTCGGGATTTCCGACCCCAGCCAAGAGAAGGCGAGTATTCTCGAGGCCCAGCTTGATTCCTGTGAACTGGGTGCCGTTCAACCAGTCCAGCGCTTGTTGATAAGTCACTTCGTGCCGAGGTAGGCCAGCAGATCGCCAAGTGTCTGGCGCATTTTCTGCCGGGTCACGATGAGATCCACGAGTCCATGTTTTTCAAGGAACTCGGCAGTCTGGAAATCAGGCGGCAGCGTCTGGTGTGTGGTCTCGCGGATGACGCGTGGACCGGCAAAACCGATCATGGCCTTCGGCTCGGCAATGATGACATCGCCCAATGAGGCATAACTGGCCATGACGCCGGCCGTGGTGGGATTTGTGAGAACGGTGATATATGGCAACTTGGCTTCGGCGTGGAGGGCAAGTGCTCCACTGGTCTTGGCCATCTGCATGAGGCTGAGCATTCCCTCATACATGCGGGCGCCACCCGAGGCGCAGACGAGGATGATGGGAAGCTTGTTCTTGGTGGAAAATTCAATGACGCGTGTGATTTTTTCTCCCACTACGGAGCCCATGGTGGCGGCGAGGAAGTTGAAATCCATAACGCCGAGGCCGATCTTGCGGCCATCGATCATTCCAGCTCCGGTGGTGACTGCGTCCACGAGACCGGTCTTCTGTTTGTAACTCTGCAGGCGCTCGGCATAGGTGGTGACACCTTTGAACCCGAGGGGATCGACCGAGGACATCGAGGCATCGTGCTCTTCAAAAGAATCCGGATCCACGAGACTCTCGATGCGCTCGCGGGAGCCGAGGTTGAAATGGTGGTCGCACTTGGGGCAAACCTGCAGATTTTCGGAGAGCGCGAAGTTGTGAATGACTTCACCGCAGGACGGGCACTTGGTCCAGAGACCGCTCGGCATCTCACGGGTTTTGTTGCCGAGTGCTCGAAGGATGGGTGTTTTAAAGATGGCCATGGTGTGAATGACTTTTTAGCCGCGCGCGAGTGTGAGGGCACGGACGGATTCCGCCCCCTGCTCCAGAAGGACAGCTGCACAGGCATCGAGGGTCGATCCGGTGGTGAGGACATCGTCAATGAGCAGCAGGTTCTGGTCTGTCACTTGGGTATTCTTGCGCAGCGAAAAAGCATTTCGCAAGTTTTGCCTGCGCTCGGCGCGATCGAGCGCCGTCTGCGTGCCAGTGTAGCGGTGGCGCAAGAGAACATCGCACACCGGGATTCCCGAGTATTTCGAGAGGTGGGCGGCAAGCACAGAGGCTTGATTGAACTCACGCTCACGCAGGCGCTTTGGATGAAGTGGGACTGGCACAAGAGCATCGAACTGCTGGCCTGAAAACCGAGAGTCGGCGAGTCCCTTGGCAAGAATCCTACCCAGAGTTTTTGTAATCCAGATTTCGCGACTGTATTTCACACGGTGAATCAACTCGCGTATGACACGGCGACTGCGCACAACCGACACGGCGCACTCAAAGTGAAACGCAGCCCCACGGCAATTCGGACACTCAAATTCACCCGCCATGCCATCGAAGGGCTGGGAACACACTTGGCAGCGCGGTGGGTGGATAAACTCGATGGATTCCGCACATTCCAAACAAAAATCCAGCCCCGCATCGACCCGCGTCGAGCAACTTGTGCAGTGCGGTGGAAAAAAGAGCGAAACGAAAGACTCAAGAAGGGCGTGGGACACGGCGGAGGTAAATCCAAATAAGGAGGCAGGTTGCAAGAAGAACAAAAGCCGGAATGAGGCCCGTCGGCACCGCCCCACTGACCACATTGGGACCAACCCATGGAAAAAGAGCATCCGGCGGCTTCGGGCGGAAGCGGGCGATGAGCTGGAGCGATTGCTGGCCCAGAATCCAGCCGGCATGGAGACCAATCGGAAGGAAGAGCGATCGCGTGCACTGTGTGGAATAAGCGAGGAGAAGCCCCGCGATAAAGAGGGATAGGAGGCCCCAGCCAAGAAGTGGCCACGGCGGAGCACTGGAAAATGCCAGCGGCACCTGCTGAAATCCGCTCAACCAGCTCACGGCCTCCTCCACAGGCTGCCGCGCTGTCCGCATAAAGTGGACCGCTGCGAAGGCCGCAGCGGAGAGCAATACAGCGGCATGGCGTGACATCACCTGAATCGCAATGCCAAGCAGGACGCCGCGAAAAAGAAATTCCTCGATGAGGGAAACAACGCCCGCCGTGCCACAGGCGCGAAGAAGTCCGGAAATTTGAAAGCCGTCCTTGAGAGAGAACACACCAGTCAAGAGATAACCGGCTCCCAGAAGCGCGACCGGCAGGAAAGCCAGGAGAAATCCCAGTGAGAGATCGGCTCTCCAATTTCGATTGGGATGGAGGCCGAGGTCGGCGAGTCGGCGAATTCCAATGCCTCGAAACGCAGGCCAGAGGAGGAGGATGGCCGAAATCTGGACACTTCGGCTGAAGTATCGATGGAAGGGGAATCCCTGCACGATGGGAAGGACGCCTTTCTCCGCAAGCCAAGTGCCCACCCAGTAGAGGGGAGGCGAAAGAAGACAGGCGAGGAGAACCACCCCACCAAAATAGGCAAGCAGGCGGAAAAGGGTTTGAAGACCGGCCGGATTCGGATTCACGCGGAGGTTTCTATGCGGTAAAGAATCGCAACATGCGAGATGTTTGGAATACGCGTGCGCTGGCGGATGTCGACAAGACGCATCTCTGGCACCCCTTCACACCCATGCGCGAATGGTGCGCCGAGGAACACACACCGCTCGTCCTCGTTCGCGGCGAGGGTGCTTGGTTGGAGGACAGCAACGGGCAGCGCTATCTGGATGGCAACTCCTCCATTTGGACAAATATCCACGGGCATGCGCATCCAACGATTAACAAGGCCATCACCGCACAACTCGAGCGCGTGGCACATGTCTCATTTCTTGGCACAACAAATCCGGCGGCCATCGAGCTGGCGGGTCGCCTCTCGGGTTTTTTCCCACCGGAAACACTGCAGAGGGTTTTTTTGAGTGACGATGGGTCCACCGCAGTGGAGGCGGCTATGAGAATGGCTGTCCAGTTTTGGCAAATGGAAGGCCAGCCGGAGCGCTCAAGATTCATCGCCTTTGAAAATGCCTACCACGGCGACACGCTGGGCGCGGCCAGCCTCGGAGGAATAGGAGCCTTCCACAGGCGCGTGGCGGGCCACGAGTTTCCCATAACACGCATTACGGATCCCAAGGAACTGGACACACTCCCTGGTTTTCATGACGGAGATGTGGCGGCGGTTGTTATCGAGCCTTTGATCCAAGGCGCTGCGGGCATGAGAACATGGCCTGTGGGAATGTTGAGGGAGCTGCGGAGGAAATGCGATGAGGCCGGAGTGTTTTTGATTCTGGATGAGGTCATGACTGGCTTCGGCCGGACAGGAACAATGTTTGCGTGCCAGCAGGAGGATGTGATTCCTGATTTTCTCTGTCTGGCCAAAGGCCTCACGGGAGGCTATGTGCCGCTGGCAGCGACCCTCACAACCGAGAGGGTGTTCAACGCCTTCCTGGGAGAAGTTGAGGAGGGGAAAACATTCTACTATGGGCATAGCTACTCGGGGAACCCGATCGGCTGCGCGGCGGCACTGGCGAACTTGGACATTTTTCGTGATGAGCAGGTGCTGGAAAATCTGAAACCGAAAATTGCGCGTCTGAGTGGCCTGCTGGCTGAGCTCAAAAAAGAGGAAGCCGGGATTTATGACACCCGCCAGTGCGGATTGATTGCCGGCATCGAGGTGCGGCGCAGAAATGGGGAGGCATTTCCATGGGCACAGCGGATCGGAGCTAAAATCTGTCTCGCAGCCCGCCGTCATGGCCTCTTGACCAGACCAGTGCTGGATACCATCGTCTTTATGCCACCTCTGTGCGTGACAGACCAAGAAATCGAACTTGGTATCATGGCCATTCGCGCGGCCACCAAGGAGGTTTTGAATCTGGTGGAGTCCTGAATTTTATTACGGGTTGCGCCCGGCTTTTTCGGCTAAGATGCCACGCGCGACGGCCTCTGCAAGGCGTTGGCGGGTCGCCGCGCTTTGGACCTTACGGTTTTCGGAGGGGTTCGAGACAAAACCCAATTCACAAAGCACAGCAGGTCGCTTGTTATTTTTTAACACATAGAAACCTCTCCACTTGATGCCTCGGTTGAGGGCGCTGGAGGTTTTCAAGACTTCGCGCTGGATGTTGGCTGCAAGCCGAGAACTGTGCTGACTGTAGTAAAAGGTTTCGATGCCGGAGGGCTTCGAGCGTCTCACCCAATTATAGTGAATACTTACGAATACCACATTCCGTGAGCGATTCGACATAGCGACTCGTTTGTCCAATGGGACGAAATAATCTGCATGGCGCGTTTCCACTACACGCAGTCCCGAGGCGCGCAGTATGCGGGATAAGCGGCGGGCCGTATCGAGCGCGAGGTGTTTTTCTGAAGAACCAGAGATCGCTCTCGCTCCCGAATCATGGCCGCCATGCCCGGCATCGACGATAACAGTGTCGAAGTGTCCCGCAGATCGCAGGCCGCTTGGGGAGCTGAAGGATTGCGAGGTCTGGCAGCCCGAGAGAAAGGAGGCCGCCACCGCACAAAGGACGATGCAGAAAAACGAAGGGATGCGTGTGTGTTTGCTGACTTTTTCCATGAAAATCTTCCCACCTTGCCGAAACACTCAGGAGACGCAGGACAATAGAAACCGATGTGCGGCTGGCGCAATCATTTTAGTCTCGATTTCAAAAACGAGGCGAGGATTGTTGGGCTCATGTTGGCAAAGCGAGTGATTCCGTGTCTGGATGTGACTAATGGTCGTGTGGTGAAAGGGACAAAATTCCTGAACCTCCGGGATGCAGGCGACCCTGTTGAGTGTGCCAAGTTGTATGACATGCAGGGAGCCGATGAGCTTGTCTTTCTGGATATCACCGCCTCGAGCGATGGCCGGGCGACGATGCTTTCGGTGGTCGAAAGAACGGCCGAGCAGTGTTTCATGCCACTGACTGTTGGCGGGGGCATTCGGTCCGTGGAGGATTTTTGCACGATGCTTCGCGCGGGGGCCGACAAAGTCAGCATAAATACCTCCGCTCTTCAGCGACCGGAACTCATCAGCGAAGCGGCCGAGGCATTTGGTTCTCAGTGTGTGGTTGTCGCTGTGGATGCCAAGCGTGACGCCCCAGGAAAATGGCGAGTCTACACCCATGGCGGCCGAAAGCCCACTGAGAGAGATGCCATCGAATGGATTGTCGAAGCGGCACTCCGAGGTGCGGGAGAAATCCTCCTCACAAGCATGGATGCGGACGGCACCTGTGGAGGATATGATCTCGAGCTGACGCGCGCAGTTTCGGAGGCGGTGGGAATCCCCGTCATAGCAAGCGGCGGCGCAGGCGAACTTCAGCACCTCGCCGATGTCCTGCGCTCGGGAAAGGCTGATGCTGTGCTGGCCGCAAGCATCTTCCACTTTGGCAAACACACGGTTGGCGAAGCCAAGGAATATTTGGCTTCCCAAGGCCTCCCGGTGCGAAGGGCACTGCACCATTGATCCAGACGGAAAAGGGGTTACTTTTTGTCGCGATGAACAGAATAGAGTCCCCATTCACTCCGGAGACCATCACTGCCGCACTCCGAGAGGAGGGCTTGAGAATCACCCGCACCAGGCGAGGCATCGTCCAAGCGCTTTTTGATTCCGGCAGGCCGATGACTTTGCAGGAAATCCAGACGGCGGCATCGGCCCATGAGGGTGCGCAGCCGGATTATGCCACGGTCTTCCGGATGATCCTTCTCTTGGAAAAACTCCACCTCGTGCACAAAGTGAATTTGCAGCGATCCTGCAGCTACTACGAGATCAGTGACCCCCGGAAACACTACGATCATCTTGTCTGTCGCGGGTGTGGTCAGGTCGTGCTCATCGACATCCCATGCCCCATCGGTGACGCGGAGAAAAAAATCGCCCAGCAATATGGGTTCCGGAATCTGAGCCACTCGCTGGAATTTTTCGGCGTCTGTGGTGCGTGTCCATAGAGAACGGGCACCCGCCGCGACATTTCCTGCTCGTGCGAACAGAGTGGCACTGCGCGAAACCACTCAATGAAAAGACCCGCCCGGCCAATGGCCAGACGGGTCTTTTCCACTACGGAGGGGAAATTTAGATCGCTGCTTTGAAAGCTTTTCCTGGGACAAAACGAACAGTCTTGGAAGCTTTGATTTTGATCTTGGCCCCAGTCTTTGGATTTACTCCCGTGCGGGCTTTGCGATTGCTAATCTTGAAAGTTCCGAAACCGATGAGCTGCACGGTTTTTGTTTTTTTAACACCAAGCTTGACCGCGTCGATGACGGCGTTCACAGCGCGCTCTGCATCAGCTTTGGTGGAATCGAGAGTTTTTTGGACGGCTACGGTGAGTTCAACTTTATTCATGGTTGGGTGGTATTGTTGGAGTTGTGTTTGAAGTGGACTGACACTGCGAAGAGCAACAAATGAAGTGCTCTCTGTCAAGCGGAGCGGCTGATTTTTATTTTTTTTTCAGTTTGACTCATCCACTGGCAATGCGTCTGGGCCGACAGGAATCACAGGTTCGCTTTCGGAAGTGGGAGTTGGTTGCGCATCGGGCAATGCAGGGACACTTTTCTTGGAGGAGGAGGTTTTATAAATCTCCCTGAACAATTTTCCGACAAGCGGTGCCGCGTGGGAACCTCCACCTGTCTTGACTCCCGGTTCTCCCTCGTAGAGTGCAGCGAAGGAATACTTGGGATTGTCCGCAGGCAGAAACCCGGCGAACCAAGCCGCGATGCGCTGCCGGTCGGTCGGCCCCCACTGGGCGGTCCCTGTTTTCCCGGCGACTTCGATTCCCTTCACAGCCGCTTGGTGGGCGGTTCCCAGCCCGTCGCTTGTGACGCCCACAAGTGCCTTGCGAAGTTCATCCCGCACCTCAGGAGCCACGGGAATTTGATCGCGGATGCGGTCGGGATAGGCCGCGACCACCTTGTTGTCGATGGATTGGACTTGGAGAACGAGGCGCGCCTGGTGGAGGAACCCGCCATTGGCGATCACGCTCATGGCCTGGGCCATTTGGAGCGGACTGATGAGGATATCGCCCTGCCCGATCGAGAGGTTCGCGACATCGCCGCCCTTGAGTGTGCGCTTGTGCACGCGGAGCATGTAGTCGTCGTCAGGGATGTTTCCGGAGGACTCGGAGCGCAGGGGAATGCCGGTGCGGCGGCCGAGACCGAGGCGCTTGGAGTAGTCGATAATCGGCGTGGGGCCTATTTTCAAGCCTGCCTGATAGAACCAGGTATTGCAGGACTGGGTGAGCGCTTGCTTGAAGGTGAGTCGGCCAGCATCAACTTTTTTCCAGTTTCGAAACGTGTGGTCACCTACGGTGAATGATGTCGGGCAGGGGAAAGTCTCCTTCGGATTGATGCGACCGGATTCCAGGCCGGCAAAGCCCACGAAGGTCTTGAATGTGGACCCAGGCGGGTAGGCCGAGCGGAACGCACGCGGGACAAGCGGATCGGAGGGATCGTTTGAATAGCGTGCGAATACATCCTGCCGGACAGTTGGAACAAAATCGTTCGGATTGAACGAGGGGTAGGAGGCCATGGCGAGAATCTCACCATTGTTTGGATCCATAGCAACGAGGGCGCCCCGATTGGTGTTTTTGGAGAGGACTTTTTCGGCCTCCTGCTGGAGGGTGAAATTGAGGGTGGTGATCAAGTTGTAGCCCGGCACCGGCTGGCGAGCGACGCGTTCGGAGACCTTTTTGCCATCCGACCCGAATGTGATCTGGAGGAGACCGGGTTGACCGCGGAGCTCGCGATCAAAAACCAGTTCGAGGCCCTCGCGTCCCTCGCTCTCGGGAAAAATGAGGTCGTTATTCTCTATGGGACGCGCCGAGAGCGGGGCCTCGAACCCCGTGTATCCGATGATGTGTCCGGCGAGCGGGCCATTTGGATAAAAGCGCACATAGGTTTGGCGGAGCACCTGATCTGGAGGCATGCTGCGTTGCACAGCGGAGAGTTCGCGAGGTTGGAGGTCGGTTGCCATATCGAGGGGCAGCACTCCCCTGTTCTTATAGTGGTTCAACACTGCGGCATCCGAGAGGCGGATGTCGCGATTGATGAGGGTGGAGGCCAGAGCGGTTTGCTGACGGGCAAAGGAGATGATTTTTGAGTCTGGCCAGTCAAGCGGGGTTGGAAAGTTGATGGCCAGATTGTAGCTGACTCTGCTCTGCGCGAGTGGCTCGCCATTGCGGTCGGTGATCTGCCCTCGAGGAGCCGGGATGAGGAGCGAGAATGTGCGGGCCTTGTTTTGCGTCTCCCATGTCGGCTTGGGATTTTCCACCACGCCTGTGTTGTCGATCATCGTCTCGCGAGCCATGAGGATCGTGGGAAAAAGAAAGACAACGGCGAACCGGAAAAATTTCATCTGGCAACGATAGCAAAAGCCCAAGCGCACTCGAATGGAAAAAGCGGAGGGTGCAGAGTTCTCACCAGATGATCAGGAAAAGGCACCGCCCAAGCGGTGCATTTCCCTTTGTCCCGAAACGGAAGAGAACAAGACTCCCACAGGGTATTCTTCCCAAAGAAGCATAGCGTCAGCCTTTGAGTTCTTCTCCAGTTTTGGCGTCGGCAATGACGAATTTTTCCTGATGGAAGGTGGGATCGGCGCGGAAGATAAGGCGCCCAGCGTAGCGGCGCTCGATATCAATGAGGTGCTCTTCGTCGTCAGTCCGGAGGCGATTGAGGAGGTCAGGATGCACGGTGACGCGCACCTCGTGGATGAGTTCCTGGTGCTTGCGCATGACGGAGTGGAGGGCACGCTGGAGCTCCACGCTCATGGTCATGGGGCTTTTGATAACGCCCTTGCCGCTGCAATGCGGGCAGGGGATGAAGACGGCGCTCGCAAGGCTCTCATTGGCGCGCTGGCGGGTCATTTCCATGAGACCAAGCTGGGATATCGGGAGCACATGGGTGCGGGCCTTGTCACGCTTGAGGCGCTCTTTGATGCGTGTGTAAACGGCTTGTTGATCCTTGCGGTTCTTCATGTCGATGAAGTCGGCAACGATCAGTCCACCGATATTGCGAAGGCGGAGCTGGCGGGCGATTTCCTCGGCGGCTTCGAGGTTGGTCTGGAGAATGGTTTTTTCCATGTCCTTCGCCCCTTTGTTGCGGCCGGTGTTCACATCCACTGCGATCATGGCCTCGGTCTCATCGATAACAATGTAGCCGCCGCAGGGCAGCCAGACTTGACGGTGAAAGGCAGCGTCAATCTGGGCCTTCACACCAAAGCATTCGAAAATGGGTTGAAGACCGGTGTAGTGCTGGATGGATTTTTTGGCGCGTTTGGAAATCTGACCGACAAGCTCCTGCATGCGCTCGGCGGACTTGGCGTCGTCGATAATGACGGCATCCACCTCGTCGGTGAGGAAGTCGCGCACTGAGCGTTCAATGAGGTCGGGCTCCTCGAAGAGGCATGCCGGGGAGGGTTTTTCCTCGAGGCCTTTTTGGACCTGCTCCCATTGCTCGAGGAGGATGCTCAAGTCGCGCACAAAGTAGCGGGAGCGCTGGCCGGCGCCGACCGTGCGCATGATGACTCCCATGCCCTCGGGGACTTCGAGTTCGCGCAGAATCTTGCGCAGGCGCTCGCGCTCCTTGGGATCCTCGATCTTCCGTGAAATGCCGAACTGGTCGTTGAAGGGCATGAGGACCAAGTAGCGGCCGGGCATGCTGATATCGGTTGTAATGCGGGGCCCCTTGTTGCTGATGGGGCCTTTTTTGACCTGCACGAGGACATCCGAGCCCACGGGGTAGATGTTTGGCACATCCTTGTGGGTGATGCGCGGGGCCTTTTTCTTGGCGTTGGCGTTACTGCGGTTGATGGTTTCGATCCCGCTGTCAAGGGCGGCCGGAATGGCATCCCAAAATTGCAGGAAGGCATTTTTCTCGAATCCGATATCAACGAACATGGCTTTGATGCCGGGCTCGATGTTGCGGACTTTGCCTTTGAAAATGCTTCCGACGATGTTGCGGTCGGTTTCGCGCTCTATGGTGTATTCTTCCAGCCGGTTGTTTTCGAGAAGCGCAACGCGTTTCTCGAGCTTTTCACAGCTGATGACCAGCTTGATGCCGGTGGCTTTTTTTCCGATTCCTAAAAGTCTTTTCACGGTTTCTAACATTTGTGGTTTTTATTTGGGGCGCTCCAAAAGGAGCATGGTTGAGAAGGTTCATCGGGCCGGTGGCTTTTCGGCTTTTTTCCTTTGGTCAGAGCCGCTGGGATTGTCCCGTTTGCCTCCGATGAAATTGAATATGCTCTGGATGGGGTTCGGTCTGGGGGTGGAAATGGGAAGAGGGGGCGCTGGGGATTCCGCAGTGGAGTCAGGGATTTTGGTTTTATTTTTGACTCGGCCTGCGGCATCGGCATCAGCTCTCACATTCGGAGAGGCATTGGGACGGTTCTCTTGACCGGAGGCGGAGGGACTCTCAGCGGTCTCACCGTCATCAAACAGCTTGGTGGATGCGGCGACTTCCCGGTCGAAATTCACGCTTTCGGTAAAAAGAAAGTTCCCTTTGGTGGGCTCCAGGGCAGCGAGTTGAACACCATCCTCACCGGATTTGTATTTACGGATTCCCTCGAGGATTTTAGCCGCGATCGGAGCGGAGACACCGCCCCCTGACTTTGCACCTTGAACGAACACGACGACAACATATTCAGGATTTTCGTAAGGAGCGAAGGAAATGAACCATGTGTGGTTGTCTTTTTTCCCCGAGCGCCAGAACTGTGCGGTTCCTGTTTTGCCGGCGGTTGGCATCTTGGAGTTGAGTGCACGGCCCGCAGTGCCCCCGCCCTCGTTCACCACACTCCACATTCCTTTGCGCACTTTGGAAATTTGCTCCTCGGAGAGTCCCCCATCGGTGACGAGATTCGCACGGACACGCGGAGGATCCTGGGAGACGGTTTTGCCGCTTTGATCGGTGATCCTATCGACCAGGCGGGGGTAGTAAACCGTGCCGCCATTAGCGACAGCGGCGGTGACCATGGCCATCTGGAGAGGTGATGCAAGAACATCACCTTGGCCGATGGCCGTGTTTGCCGTGAGTCCGTTTGACCAGCGCGAGCGGGGATTGACTGCGGAAAGCCACTCGGGTCCGGGAAGCACACCTGGGGATTCCCCCGACACAGGGATGCCGGATTTTTGGCCAAGGCCGAGCATATTGCCTACGGCGACGATCTGCTCGATCCCGGCGGCATTGCCGAATTGATAAAAAAAGGCATTGCAGGAAACTTTAATGGCATCCTCGAGGGAGAGTTGGCCGTGAGTGCGTTTTTTCTCCGCGATCCAGCACCTCATATATTTGTTGCCATATTGAACGCCGCCGTAACAGCTGAAGGATTTCTCTCCCACTCCAGCGCGCAGTCCGGCGAGGGCAATGGGAATCTTGTAGGTTGATCCCGGCGCGTAGGCACTGATAGCGCGGTTGACGAGGGGATTTGTCTCGTCCTTGTTGATATCGGTCCACTCTGAAGCGGAAATAGAAGGGATGAAAACATTCGGATCATACGAGGGGACAGATGCCATGGCGAGGATGTCGCCATTCCGGGGATCGACCACCACAGCGGCTCCCCGGCCGACGACGCGCAGGGCTTGCTCGGTGATGTATTGGATTTTTGCATCGATGGTGAGGTAGGCATTGTTGCCTTGGGTCGGCTCGCGGCGGCCAATCTCCCCTTCGATGACACCCTTCGCATTTCGCTGAAGAATACGGGCCCCAGGTTTGCCTTTCAGCTCCTCGTTGAGAAAGAGTTCGAGCTGTGTTTTACCCTCGATATCGGGTTCGTAAAAGTTGAAATCCCGGAGGTCGGGGAGTTTATCAAGCTCATGGGGGGAGCCGACATAGCCGAGGAGATGGGCCGCCATAGATCCGTAGACATACCAGCGGACCGGCTTGACGCTCACATTCACGCCGGCGAGCCCCAGATTTTTTTCAGAGAAAATCGCCATCTCGTCAAAGTCGAGATCCTGGCGATAGTTATAAGGCACCTCACGATTCGTGCGATAGTGGATTTGAAGGGCGTTGGTATTGTAATCCTTCGCCACGCCAAGCTCCTCCATGCGGGGTATGACGGTTTCGGAAACGATCTTCACGACATCGGCCTCTTTCAAATCTCTGGGCATGTTGTGAACGCGGCCGCGGTATGTGGTAATGGGCACGCTCCCCTTCATTTCGCGGTAGGCGCGCACCATGTCTGGAAGATAGAAATCGACTTCGAAACTCGCGCGGTTTTCCACGAGCTTGATGCCATTTCTATCGAGGATCTCACCTCGCACGGCTGGCAGCCGGACTGTGACTTGGGAGCTGGTATTGATCTTGGATGCGTATTCGGTCCCGCGCACGACTTGCACATCCCACAGTCTGATCAGGATGCCGGCGAAACCAATCAGGATCAACAACCCGAGAAAAAGAATACGGGAGCCAGGTCGGGTGCGCTTCATCTGGTAATGGATCTCAATTTGCGCGAGCCATCAGGTATGAGCCGGTCTATTTGCGACAGAGTCCAGTAGAACAAGGGTGCAATAAGCGCGGCTATGAGACCGGGCGCAAGAATGCGCCACAACACGGCCTCGTCCCAGATGAAGCCGCCGCGCTGCAGCGTGATGGTTAGGAATTGGACAAGGAGATAGCCAGAGGTGCCGACGCCACTCAAGACAACGAATGGCAGGACATTTCGGCTCTTCATGGCTGGCTGGAAGCCATTGGCAATACTTCCGAGGATCACAAAGAAAACAATAGACATGCCAAGGGGAATTTCAACTTTTCCGCCAACAACATGCATATACATCAGGTCGCTTAAAAAACCGGTGTAGAAGGCCCCTATAAGCATGGCCGGGAAAGGCAGAACCACGGCAGCAAGACAGAAGACCATCGGCACCAGCAGCACATGAGCAGAGTGAAAGTCCGACATGGGCGGGAGGGCATCTTGGATGATGAATGCCAAGACGACTCCGGCGAACAAGGCTGCGAGGTCGATCAGAATTTTGCTCATTTTTTTCCGATGAGCACAAAGACATCCTCAATCGAATCAAGTTGGACAGCTGGTTCGACGACGGCCTGGCCGTCAAGGGCGCGAGGGCGGAATTCCTTGACTCGGCCAATGACAAGACCGGGAGGAAAGGCTCCGTGAGCGACTCCGGCTGTGAGCACCTGCTGGCCCGGCTCGATCTTGGCATTTTTGGAGAGAAAATTCATCTGGAGCAAACCTTCAGCGGCTTTTTCTTGAATACGGAGACCGCTAATAATGCCTTGCTCCCGCGTTCCATCGATCTTGCAGCCGATACGACATGTTTCATCAGTCACGAGCACAACAATTGCTTCATTTTTGGAAACGGTGGTGGTTTTTCCCACGACCCCGAGTTCGGTGACCACAGGCATATCCGCCTCCACACCGTCCTCGAACCCACGATTGATTCGGAGGGTGTTCCACCATGTCGAGGCATCCCGGGAAATAATGCGGGCTGGCATGAGTTTGAAGCTGGAGCGCTCCCGAAAATCCAAGGCCATGCGCAGGCGACTGTTCTCGGTTTCCAATTCATTCAGGAGGTTGTTTTGAGCACGAAGTTCCCTATTTTCAACGAGGATTTTTTTATTTTCGACTTCGAGCTCATCGAGCGTTTGCAAGCGGCGGCCAACCGATCCGAGGTTTTCCTGCATCGCACTGCCGGTTCGCAGAAAAGGTGAGAGCATGGACATGAAACCAGATTGCATCGCTTGCATGGCACTTGGCGAAATGGTGGAAAAATAAATCGCCACAGCCAGTATTGCCACCACGAGCGCAATGTTGAGTTTGTTCATTGGCAGAGGGGGATTTCAACTCCCGCCCAGTTGAGTGCGGTCAACGCCCGTGGGGACGCTCCGCAGAGACGGCCTTGAGGAATTTCAACTCCGATAGAGCCCGCCCGGTGCCTTCAGCCACGGCACTGAGCGGATCCTCGGCGACATGCACAGGCAGGCCCGTGGCATCTGCAATAAGTCGGTCGAGCCCACGCAAGAGGGCGCCACCACCGGCAAGGACAAGCCCGCGATCAACGAGATCGGCGGAGAGCTCGGGAGGGCAACGCTCGAGCGTGATGCGAACAGAGTCAACGATCGTCGAGAGCGGTTCCATGAGTGCCTCGCGAATTTCTTGGGAGCAGATCGAAATTGTTTTGGGCAAGCCGGCCACGAGGTCACGGCCCTTGACCTCCAGACTGACTTCTTTTTCTAATTTGTAGGCCGAGCCGATCTTAATTTTGATTTCCTCGGCCGTGCGCTCACCAATCATCAGGTTGTAGGCGCGTTTCATGTAATTCGTGATCGCCTCGTCCAGCTCGTCGCCCGCCACGCGGACGCTGCGACTGAAGACGATTCCAGAGAGCGAGATAAGTGCCACCTCGGTAGTCCCACCGCCGATATCCACGATCATGTTACCTGCAGCATCTTGCACAGGCAGGCCCACACCGATGGCGGCGGCCATGGGCTCTTCGATGAGGTAAACCTCCCGCGCGCCGGCATGGGTTGCAGAGTCTTTGACCGCGCGTTTTTCGACTTCGGTGATGCCGCTTGGCACAGCGACAACGACACGGGGCCGAACCATACGGCGACGGTTGTGGACTTTGCTGATGAAATGACGAAGCATGGCCTCGGTGATCTCGAAGTCAGCAATGACGCCGTCTTTGAGCGGGCGGATGGCCACAATGTTGCCGGGCGTGCGTCCGAGCATTCGCTTGGCCTCGTTACCTACAGCAAGAACACGATTTGTTCCCTGCTGCACGGCAACAACGGAAGGTTCACGCAGGACGATGCCTTGGTCTTTGACATAGACCAAAGTGTTAGCGGTCCCCAGATCAATGCCTATGTCACTTGAAAAGAGTCCCAGAAGATTATCAAACATCGAATGTTATGGAAAAGTTAGAGGTGCAGCCCACTCGGAATGCGCAGAAAGCTTCTTGGAATGGGTGGTGTGCTGAAATGTTGTTGAGGGGGGAATCATTCATTTCGATCAAGTGCAAGGTCAAGATTTACTTTTAGAGGAGTCGAAAAAGGAGGTCAGATTTGCTCCGCGATGGCGGTGCCCATTTCGACCGTGCCAACCAAGCGGGCATCTGGAGTGTGGATATCACCCGTTCGCAAACCACTGGAAATGACAGACCTGACCGCACCTTCGATAGCGCTGGCAGCATCCTCGCGCCCGATAGAAAACCGCAGCATCATGGCCGTGGAGAGTATTTGAGCAATCGGATTGGCGATCCCCTGCCCCGCGATGTCGGGAGCAGTGCCGCCGCTTGGCTCATACATGCCGAAACGGGTGGTCCCGCCGGTGGATTCGCCCAGGCTGGCGCTCGGTAACATGCCGAGGGATCCGGCGATCATGGCCATTTCGTCGCTCAAAATGTCGCCAAAAAGATTTTCAGCCAGGACGACATCAAAGGACTTTGGATTTTTGATAAGCTGCATGGCGGCATTGTCGACATAGAGGTGCTTGAGCGTGATGTCGGGATAGTCGCGCGCCACCTCGGTCACGACTCGGCGCCAGAGAACGCCATTTTGCAGCACATTCGCTTTGTCGATAGAGGTGACCTCCTTGCGACGCTTGCGGGCGGCTTCGAAGGCGACCTTCGCAATGCGGCGGATTTCACTTTCCCAGTAAATCATGGTGTCCACAGCGAAGTCCTCGCCATTTTCGCTCTTGATGTATTTGGGTTCGCCAAAATAAAGACCCCCGGTGAGTTCCCGCACGCAGAGCACATCAAAGCCGCCCTCGACGAGACGCGGATGCAATGGCGAGGAGTGGGTCAGTTCCGGCAGGCAAATCGCGGGCCGCAAATTCGCAAAAAGACCGAAATGCTTGCGGAGCGGCAACAGCGCAGCGCGCTCGGGTTGTTCGTTGGCGGGAAGCGATTCCCACTTCGGTCCACCGACGGATCCGAAGAGGATGGCATCCGCCGCCTCGCAGGCTGCGAGCGTCTCGGGAGGCAATGCGCGGCCTACCGCATCGATGGCCGCTCCCCCGACCAGCTTGTGGTCAAATTCGAAGGGGATGGAAAATTTTTTCGAAGCCGCCTCGAGCACACGAAGGCCCTCGGTCATGACTTCCGGCCCGATTCCATCACCAGCCAATACGGCGATGCGGAAGGTTTTTTCTGAATTCATGGCGGCAGGGTATAACTTTTGCCGTCGATTGAATCAAGCGCGGCGACTTTCTGATTCCATCAAGCTGCTTGTTTTCGCGAAGTATAGAGCGCAACGAGGGCGGCTCCGACCGCCTGTGAAAGTTCACCCATGGTGGCCGGAACGATTTGCATGGTGCGCCGCTGGACTGGGAAAAGCCATGGTTCGGCAGCCGCGCGGATTCCACCCAGATAGCGATTTCGAAATGCCTCGGTTGTCGAATCCGGATCGATGAGACCGCCGCCAATGACAACGAATTCGGCATCCAGCGCCATGGAAAGATTCGCCACATGAATGCCCAGCGCCTTGGCCTGAAAATCAAAAATCTCGAGCGCGAGGGCATCCCCATTTTGCGCGAGCGTCCGCAGCGAAAGCGTTTTTTCCTTCAGCGGCTTGTTGGATTTGTGAAGCTCGTGGTCGGGATACTTTGGTAGAAGATATTCCAAGTATTGACCCAGACCGGAAATGCTTGCATAGGCCTCCACACAGCCCCAATCACGGCCGCAGCCACATTTGAAAACGGGCAGACCAAGCAACTGCAGAGGCGACGGCATGTGCCCCGCCTCCATGCCGGCGAGCGTGTCGCCCTCGAGTGGCAATCCCTCGGGACTGATGTAGGCGGCTCCCAAACCAGAACCCGGAGCAAGCATGATGACGCCCGCTTTTTTATCGCCGCGGACTTTAGCCGCTTCTCCGACTCCGCCGTAGTTGCCATCGTTTCCCGCCACGAGCGGGATTTTTCTTTTGGCACAGCTCTCGATGGCCGCCGAGTAATCGGAAACAAAATTCCAACCCTCGAAGCTGGCAGGCAGGTTGGCCGTGCGGTCGAGAATGCCGTAAGAAAGATAGGGGCCGGGAATCGCCAGGCCGATGCCCTCGACCTGATCCCAAACAAGCTTGTTTTCGCGCAGGAATTTTTCCACGCCTTGAATCCATCCATCAACCACCGCCTTGGTGCCGAGTTGGGCATTTGTGGAACTCTGGGCGAGATTTAAGGTGACCGGCGTGCCGTCTTCGTAAACCCCGCAGGTCTTCGAGGTGGTTGCGCCGCTGTCCGTGCCGATAAAGATGTTTTTCATGTGATAAGGGGTCGACCGCTTTCTAACGTGTGCTTCGCCAAAAGAAATTCGATTTTTGAAATAGTTCATAAATTCCAAGCGCGCAGCACGCATCGCGTTGACAGCATGAAACCATTTGCTAAACCTTCCGTCCCATTTTATGGCAAAAACCACCAAGTCCACTACCAGCGCAGCCCCGAAAAAGGGCAAATATGTCTACTCATTCGGAGCCGCAAAAGCCGACGGCGACGGAAAAATGAAGCCTCTCCTCGGCGGCAAGGGAGCCAACCTCGCCGAGATGACCCGTATCGGCCTCCCCGTGCCTCCCGGCTTCACGATCACCACAGAGGTCTGCACTTATTTCTACGACAACAAAAAGACCTATCCGAAGGAACTCCAGGCCCAGATGGAAGCCGGCGTGCGCAACATGGAAAAAATCATGGGCACAAAATTCGGCGATGCGAAGGGCTTCCCCCTTCTCGTGGCCGTGCGCTCCGGAGCTCGTGACTCGATGCCGGGCATGATGGATACGATCCTCAACCTCGGCCTCAACGACGAGACCGTTAAGGCCCTCGCCACGGCCACCAAGAATGAGCGCTTCGCATGGGATTGCTACCGCCGCTTCGTTCAAATGTATGGTGATGTCGTGCTCGGAGTTCAAAAGCGCGAAGGCGAAGACCACGAGCCATTCGAAACCGTCATCCACGAATTCAAACACGCGAAATACCACTCGGAAATTGTGGACAGCGAGCTCACCGCTGAAGACCAAAAGGAACTCGTCAAACTCTTCAAGGAACTCGTCAAAACCCGCACTGGAAAAACCTTCCCCGCCAATCCCTGGGATCAGCTCAAGGGTGCGGTCGGAGCCGTCTTTAGTTCCTGGATGAACGACCGTGCGATCGTCTATCGCCGCAAATACAATATCCCAGCCGCATGGGGCACCGCCGTTAATGTGCAGGCTATGGTGTTCGGCAACACTGGCGAAACCTCCGGCTCCGGCGTGGCATTCACCCGCAACCCAGCCAATGGCACGAACGAATTCTACGGCGAGTTCCTCATCAACGCCCAAGGCGAGGATGTCGTGGCCGGCGTGCGGACGCCTGAGCCTGTTAGCAAGCTCCAGAAAGTCATGCCGAAATCGTATGCCGAACTCATGAAAGTGCGCGCCGTCCTCGAGAAGCACTACAAGGATGTGCAGGATGTCGAGTTCACTGTGCAGGAAGGCAAACTGTTCATGCTCCAAACCCGCAACGGCAAGCGCACCGCCATGGCCGCGCTCAAGTTCTCGATGGACATGGTGAAAGAGAAGCTCATCGACTGGAAGACCGCGATCCTCCGCAACCCTGCTGATCAGCTCGACCAGCTCCTCGCTCCGGTGTTCGATATCGCCGAAGCCAAGAAAGCCAAAGTCATCGCCACCGGCCTTCCCGCCGGCCCGGGCGCCGCTTCCGGCAAGATCTACATGAACGCCGAGCGCGCTGTCGAAGCCGCCGAGAAAGGTGAAAAAGTCCTGCTCGTCCGCACCGAGACATCGCCCGAAGACCTCCGTGGCATGATCGCCGCCGAAGGCATCCTCACTGCCAAAGGCGGCGTGTCCTCGCACGCCGCTCTCGTTGCCCGCCAGATGGGCAAGGTTTGCATCTGCGGCGCCGCAGCCCTCGAGATCGACTACAACGCCCGCACGGTCACCGTGAAAGGCGAAGTCTTCAAGGAAGGCGACTTCCTCTCGATCGACGGCACCGCCGGCAGCGTCTACGCCGGACAGCTCAAAACCTCGCCCTCCGAGATCATCACCGGTCTCATCGAAGGCAACAAAGCCGCTCTCAAAACCGAGAAGGTTAAAAATTTCAAGCAGCTCATGGATTGGTGTTCGAAAGTCACCAAGCTCGATGTCCGCACCAATGCCGACACGCCCGAGCAGACCGAAAATGCCATCGCCTTCGGCGCCACAGGTATCGGCCTGACCCGCACAGAACACATGTTCTTCGAGGGAAACCGCATCGACGCCATGCGCGAGATGATTCTCGCCACCGACGAAGCAAGCCGCCGCGCCGCACTGGCCAAGCTCCTGCCCTACCAGCGCGCCGACTTCACCGGCATCTTCAAAGCCCTCAAAGGCTTCCCGGCCACCATCCGCCTCCTCGACCCGCCGCTCCACGAGTTCCTGCCGCACACCAAAGAGCAGCAGATGGACCTCGCCCGCAGCATCGGCATGAAGGTGGAAACCATCATCCAGCGCGTGCACAGCCTGCATGAGTCGAATCCCATGCTCGGCCACCGCGGATGCCGCCTCGGCATCGCCTATCCAGAGATCACCGAAATGCAGGCCCGCGCCATCTTCGAAGCTGCCGCCGATGTGGCGAAGAAGAAGATCAAAGTGAAGCCCGAAGTCATGATCCCGCTCGTCGGCTTCAAGAAGGAACTCGACCTCCAAGTCGAAATCGTTCACCGCGTCGCCAAGGAAGTCATGGCCGAGAAGAAGATCAAATTCGACTACCTCGTCGGAACCATGATCGAAGTGCCTCGCGGCGCCATCACAGCTGACGAAATCGCAGAGACCGCTCAATTCTTCAGCTTCGGCACAAACGACCTCACCCAGACCGCTCTCGGCATCAGCCGCGACGACATGGGAGCCTTCCTCAACGCCTACACCGAGAACGAAGTCTTCAAGAAAAACCCATTCGCCAGCCTCGACCAAACCGGCGTCGGCGAACTCATGAAGATCGCCATCGAAAAAGGCCGCAAAACGAGAAAAGACATCAAACTCGGCATCTGCGGCGAACACGGTGGAGACCCCGACTCCGTCAAGTTCTGCCACCAGATCGGCCTCGACTATGTGAGCTGCTCACCGTTCCGCGTCCCCGTGGCACGCCTCGCAGCCGCCCAGGCCGCCCTCGAAGAAACCAAGTAAAAGGTTTCCCGAAAATCCCACCGCCCGCGCGTCGCAAGACCGCGGGCGGTTTTTTTGTTTCTGAGGCAGATTCACAAATTCAGTCCGTATTCTAAACGACCAAATATTGTTTTACATTTTGTAACTT
>Ga0247831_1001652_pt1 | contig 40460 bp, 45 predicted proteins | sample LaCruzMarch2015__9_FD_192406 | JGI IMG/M metagenome (GOLD analysis project Ga0247831, IMG submission 192406) | Freshwater microbial communities from meromictic Lake La Cruz, Castile-La Mancha, Spain - LaCruzMarch2015_1m | ecosystem: Environmental > Aquatic > Freshwater > Lake | place: Spain...
GTCCAGGCCGAATTCGAACTTGGTGTCGGCGATGATGATGCCGCGCGTGGCTGCGTACTCAACCGCTGCGCTGTAAAGGGCAATCGAGGTGTCGCGCACTTTGGCGGCCAGCTCGGCGCCGATGATCGCTTCGCATTGCTCGAAACTGATGTTCTCGTCATGGTCGCCCACGGCGGCCTTGGTCGAGGGTGTAAAAATTGGCTGCGGCAGTTTGGCCGCTTCTTTGAGGCCCGCAGGCAGTTGAATGCCGCAGACGGTGCCGCTCTTCTGGTATTCCTTCCAACCGGAGCCAACGATATAGCCGCGCACGATGGCTTCCACCGCGACTGGCTTGAGGCGCTTGGCGACCACTGCGCGGCCTTCCACAAGGTGTAATTCTGCCGCTGGCACGATGTCTTCGACCTTGTCGCCGGTGAAGTGGTTGGGTACCAGATCCTTGAGCTTGTCGAACCAGAAGTTGGAGATGGCGGTGAGAATCTTGCCCTTGTCCGGGATCGGCTCGTTGAGGATCACGTCGAATGCCGAAAGGCGGTCGGTGGCGACCATCAGCATGCGTTTGTCGTCGATCTCGTATAGATCACGGACTTTGCCCGAATAGATTTTCTTCAGGCTAAGGGTGGTGGCTGTGCTCATGTCGGAATTTCCGCCTTTGGTAAACAAAACAGGCGAAACCCGCCGGGTTTCGCCTATTGGTAGTGCCGGTGCAGCAGTTGCCTGCGTCAGCCAAGGTTTTCCTGGATCAGGTCTAGCACCTTGCGCGCCACATCGGCGGGGGCAATGGTGTTGAGGTCTTTTTCCACGGTGACCTGCACGCTGTCGCCAACGGCGGTCAGGCGTACCTGATAGCGCTCGGCGCGGGCATCGATCTCTTCCTTGCTCGGCGCGCTGCCAAATACGCTACCGAAGAAGCCAGGCTTGTCGTCCGGCTTCTGCGCACGCTCGGCGAGATTGATGTAGTACACGCCCAGGCTGCGGTTGATGTCGTCGATGCGCACATCAGCCATTTCCAGGGAGCGACCTACACCGGACCAGGCGCGGTCGAAATCAGCACCCAGGCTCAGCACTGGGTTGCCGTTGCCGTCTTCGGACAGGCTTACGCGGTTCGGAGCATCGTAATCACGAGCAGCCAGCAGGGAGACCGAACCGCCCTGCTCGGCGCTGCGCGCCAGGGTCACAAGCATTTCATCAAGCAGCGCAGCATCCAGGCTTGGGTTGCTGCTGCGGTTGGTGAAGGCGACATCAGCAGTGCTACCGGCTGGACGCTCGGCGCTGACCACGAAGATTTCGCTGGTATTACGCTGCACACCTGGCTCGATACGCACCCGCACGCGGGTTTCAGCCTCGGGATTCACCCCAGAGACGCGGCTGCTCAGACGACGGGCCATGGATTCAGACAGGGCATCAAAACGCTGCCAGGAGGTGCTGAATTCGCCCGTTTGCGGACGCTCTTCAGCAATCTGAAAACCGTTGTCAGCGAAGAACTGACGTGCCACTGGCCAAACTTCAGCCGGTACACGCTGCGCCACAACCCAGCGCGACTCACCACTCTTCTGCAGGCTGAACTCGCTGGCATCACCGGCGACAGCCAGAGCTTGCGGGCGCGGCACAATAAACTCGCCAGTATCAGTGGTGGTGGCTACCTGCTGCGGCACGGGCAGCAGTGGGTCGATACGCTTGGCGTCGACGTTTGGCGGCATTTGCATCGTGGCCGTCTGACGGGCTTCGAGGTAATCGCTGCCACGGTCACGGAAATAGCCATTTTCGCCATAGATCCAGCCGCAACCGCTGGTACCAGCGATGATCAGGGCCAGGGCGGAGAGTCCGGTGAGTCGCTTCATGCGTAGTAATTCCTCAATTAAACCAATACGCCGGACTGGCGCAGGGCCTGACGCAGCGGTTCATGACAACGCGGGCTGAGCCAGGTCAGTGGCAGACGGATACCGTCTGGCATCAAACCCATTTCATGCAGAGCCCATTTCACCGGAATCGGGTTGGATTCGATAAACAGCGCCTTGTGCAGCGGCATCAAGCGATCGTTGATGGCGCGGGCAATGGCGGCTTCACCGCGCATGGCCGCAGCGCACAGATCGCTCATCGCGCGCGGGGCGACGTTGGCGGTTACCGAGATATTGCCCTTGCCGCCCATCAGCATCAGCTCGACGGCGGTGGCGTCATCGCCGGAATAAACCAGGAAGTCCTTGCTCACGCGATCCAGCACTTCCTGGCCGCGCTGAAGGTCGCCGGTGGCTTCCTTGATACCGATGATGTTGTCGATCTTGGCCAGACGCTCAACGGTTTCCGGCAGCATGTCGCAGACCGTACGGCCCGGCACGTTGTAGAGAATCTGCGGGATGGCAACCGATTCGGCGATATGGCGGAAGTGCAGGTACAAGCCTTCCTGAGTCGGCTTGTTGTAATACGGGGTGACCAGCAGACAGGCGTCGGCGCCGACGTCTTTGGCAGCGCGGGTCAGTTCGACCGACTCACGGGTAGAATTACCACCGGTGCCAGCGATGACCGGAATGCGCCCGGCGACCTGATCAACAACGCGCTTGATCACTTCGATGTGTTCAGGCACCTCAAGGGTCGCCGACTCGCCGGTAGTGCCGACTGCGACGATGGCGTTGGTGCCCTCCTGCAGGTGGAAATCCACCAGTTTGCTCAGGCTGTCCCAATCAAGACCACCTTGTGCATCCATGGGCGTAACCAGTGCCACCATACTGCCCGCAATCATGCAACCGCTCCTGCCGGAAAAAGAGAGCCGTAATGGTACTGGGGCCACCTGCCTTGCACAAGCGAAGTACCGAGGCAACGCGTATACAATCTTTATCAGGCAAACGCGGCACATTACTCATCGGCAAGCCCTGTCGGCATTCCCCTGAGCGGTGCTTTTCGCTACCCTTCCGGCTTTGATCGGTGCTGTATAAACAGCTCGACCGCTTATCGTTTAGGAAGGCTGCATGTCCACCCCCCCAGTTCGCGAACAATTCCTGCTTATCAGCGCTCTTGGCCCCAACGCCATGGAGCTGACCAATGTGCTCTGCCGCACCAGCCATGAGAACCGTTGCGCCGTGGTCAGCACCCGCCTCAGCCGGCATGGCGAATACAGCGCACTGGTGCTGCAGGTGTCCGGTAGCTGGGATGCCCTGGCGCGCCTGGAGTCGAACCTGCCGGCGCTGGCGAAGAAACACAGCTTCTCGGTCAATGTCATTCGCAGCGCAGCCTCGGAAAGCCGCCCACAGGCGCTACCTTATGTAGCGTATGTCAGCTCGGCCTACCGCCCGGACATCCTTAATGAGCTGTGCCAGTTCTTTCTCGACCACCACGTCGAACTGGAAAACCTCACCTGCGACACCTACCAGGCACCCCAGACCGGCGGCACCATGCTCAACGCCACGTTGACCGTGACCCTGCCAGCCGGTACGCAAATCAGCTGGTTGCGTGATCAGTTCCTCGACTTTGCCGATGCGTTGAACCTAGACGCACTCATTGAGCCTTGGCGTCCACAGAACCCATAGGAGCATTTTATGGCCGTAGCACTCGACACCCCGGTTGCAGATTTTCAGGCAGAGGCCACCAGCGGCCAGACCGTCAAACTGTCCGCACTCAAAGGCCAGCAAGTGGTGATCTACTTCTACCCGAAGGACAGCACCCCCGGCTGCACCACCGAGGGCCAGGGTTTTCGTGATCAATTCCCGGCGTTTCAGGCGGCCAACACGCTGATCTTCGGTGTATCGCGTGACAGCCTGAAATCCCACGAGAACTTCAAGTGCAAGCAGGAGTTCCCCTTCGAGCTAATCTCCGACAAGGATGAAACCGTCTGCCAGCTGTTCGACGTGATCAAATTGAAGAAGCTCTACGGCAAGGAATACCTGGGCGTCGACCGCAGCACCTTCCTGATCGATAAAGACGGCGTACTGCGCCAGGAATGGCGTGGCGTGAAAGTACCCGGGCATGTCGATGCGGTATTGGCCGCAGCCCAGGCGCTGAATAAAGCCTGAATCGCACGCGTGAAAAAGCCGGTCAATTGACCGGCTTTTTATTGCCAGCAGCTATTCCGCCGCCACCTGCTCACTGCGCGGCCAAGCGTCGATCACGGCCTTGAACAACGTCGCCAGCGGGATGGCGAAGAACACGCCCCAGAACCCCCACATGCCGCCAAACAACAGCACCGCGCAGATAATCGCCACCGGGTGCAGGTTGACCGCTTCGGAAAACAGCAGCGGTACCAGAACGTTGCCATCCAGCGCCTGAATAATCCCGTAGACCACCATCAAGTAGATGAACTGGTCACCAAAGCCCCACTGGAACAACCCGATCAGCGCCACCGGCACTGTCACCACCACCGCACCGATATACGGCACCACCACCGACAAGCCCACCAACAATGCCAGCAACGCCGCATAGTTGAGGCCCAGGTAGGCAAACGCGATATAGGTGACTACGCCACAGATGATGATTTCGATCACCTTGCCGCGGATGTAGTTGGCGATCTGCTTGTTCATTTCCTCCGCCACCTGAGTGATCAACGCACGCTCACGCGGCAGATAACCGCGAAACCATGCACTGATCAGCTCGCGATCCTTGAGGAAGAAGAACACCAGAATCGGCACCAGCACCAGATAGATCATGATGGTGAGCAGCATCGGCAGACTGGACAGAGAGAACGACAGCGCCCACTGACCGAACTTGCCGGCCTCGCCGCGCATGCTGTCAATCAGCTGCACGATCTGCGCGTCAGTAATCAAGTTTGGATAACGCTCGGGCAGCAGCATAAACACCGACTGCCACTCCGTAGCCATCCGCGGCAGCTCATTGAACAAGGTGCTCAGCTGCTGCCAGAGCAGTGGCATCAGGACCAGCAGAAACAGGCCCAGTATGCTTAGAAACAGAGTAAACACCAGCCACACCGCCACCACCTGCGGCAAACGCAGACGCTCAAAGGCATTCACCAGGCCCTGCATCAGAAACGCCAGCACCAGGCCCGTCAGCACCGGAGCCAGCATGCCGCCCAGATTCAGGATCGCGGCAAAGCCAAGCACCAGCAATACCGCAAGCACCACCGCTTGCTCATCGGAAAAATAGCGATGCAGCCAATCCTGAAACACCTTGAACATCGTCACTCCTCACCCGGAAAACACCGTGTTTATGCCGCCTTACAAGCAGCGTTTCCGCCCCAGGCCTTATGCCTTGCGCAGCCAATAGCGGTAAACGCCATTGTCGACCTCTTCACGCAGCAGACTATGCCCGGCCAGGCTGGCGAAGGCACGAAAATCCCGCTGTGAGCCTGCATCCGTGGCCTCAACCTTGAGCACCGCGCCACTGGCTAGGCGATTGAGCTCCAACTTGGCTTTAAGTAAAGGTAGCGGGCAGTTCAGCCCGCAAGCGTCCAGTTGCGCGTCGAAGTCTTCAGCGCGCCATTGCATATCAGTCATTAAGCTACTCCAGGAAGGCCGCAAGGATACCCAAGGCCGCACAACCCTGGCCAGCACAGCCGCCAGCCAGCTACAGTAGCGCCTTTGTTCGACACGAGCTTTGTGCATGAGCCTTCTGCGCCCTACCCTGTTGACGCTGGCCTGCCTGCTGGCAGCCCCCGCCATAGCCAGTGATCTGCCCTCCCTTGGCGATGCCAGTTCCGCTATCGTCTCCCCGCAGCAAGAACACCAGCTGGGCCGAGCTTGGCTGAGCCTGGTACGCGGCCAAGTCAGCCAGCTCGACGATCCGCAACTCAAGGACTTCGTCGAAACCAGCGTGTACCGCCTGAGCGAAACCAGTCAGCTGCAGGATCGCCGCCTGGAGTTCGTTCTGCTCAACAGCCCGCAGATCAACGCCTTTGCCGCTCCTGGCGGGATTGTCGGGGTCAACGGCGGCCTGTTTCTGTATGCGCAGACCGAAGCCGAGTACGCCTCAGTCATGGCTCACGAACTGGCGCACTTGTCACAACGCCACTTCGCTCGAGGGCTAGAAGCACAGCAGCGCATGCAGATTCCGGTCATGGCCGGCCTGCTCGCAGGCATCGTCGCGGCGGCGGCTGGCGCTGGCGACCTGGGTATCGCCGCCATCGCCTCGACCCAGGCAGCTGCGATGCAAGAGCAACGGCGCTTCTCTCGACAGAACGAGCAGGAGGCCGACCGTATTGGTCTGGTCAACCTGGAAAAAGCCGGCTTCGACCCACGCGCCATGCCGAGCATGTTCGAACGCCTGATGCGCCAGTACCGCTACGACCGCAAGCCGCCGGAATTCCTCCTCACTCACCCCGTGTCGGAATCGCGTATCGCCGATACCCGCAACCGCGCCGAGCAATACAAAGCAGCGGGGATCACCGACAGCGTGCGTTACCAGCTGATGCGCGCCCGCGTGCAACTGACCTATGAAGAGACCCCCGGCGTCGCCGCCAAACGCTTTCGCAATATGCTTGACGAAAACCCACAACTGGAAGCCGCCCGCTATGGGCTGGCGATTGCTCAGATAAAAAGCGGCCAGCACAAGCAGGCCCGCGAGTCCCTGCAACCGCTACTGGCGAATTCACCCAACGATGTGGCCTACAACCTGGCCCAGATTGAACTGGATATGGCCGCCAACCGCCTGAGCGAGGCACAAAGCCGGACCACCCGACTACTGACCCTCTACCCGAACAACTACCCGGTCAATCAGGCACATATCGACCTGCTGATGAAGCAGGGCCGCATTCAGGAAGCCGAGCGCGCCCTCGACGACATGCTGAAGAGTCGCAGCAAGGACCCAGACGTCTGGTATCAGGTGGCCGAAGTACGCGGCCTGAGCGGCAATACCATCGGCCTGCATCAAGCTCGTGGCGAATTCTTCGCCCTGGTCGGCGACTACAACCAGGCCCTGGAACAGCTCGATTTTGCCAAGCGCCGCGCCAGCAACAACTTCCAACTCGCCTCACGCATCGACGCCAGGCAGCGCGAGCTGATGGAAGAACAGCGCATCATCGAGCAGATGCTTCGCTAGCACTACCCGCCCTAGAAACGAAAAAGCCAGGCAAATGCCTGGCTTTTTTATACAGCTCGCTTAAGCGTTGCCGCTCAACTTGAGCCGCGCAGCCTGAGTAAAATCGAGCATACGCTTGAGCGGTTTGATCGCTTTAGGGATCAATGCCGGGTCGACAAATATCTCATTGCTGCCCTCACGCAGGCATTCCAGAGTGCGCTGCAGGGTATTCATTGCCATCCACGGGCAATGCGCGCAGCTACGGCAAGCAGCGCCGTTGCCGGCAGTCGGCGCGGCGACAAACTCCTTGTCCGGGCACAGCTGCTGCATCTTGTAGAAGATGCCGGCGTCGGTGGCGACGATAAAGGTCTTGTTCGGCAGACGCTGCGCAGCGGCGATCAGTTGGCTTGTAGAGCCCACTGCATCGGCCAGATCGATCACTGCCGTCGGCGACTCCGGATGAACCAGCACGGCGGCATCCGGATACAACGCCTTCATGTCTGCCAGCTGCTTGGCCTTGAACTCTTCGTGAACGATGCAGGCGCCGTCCCACAGCAGCATGTCGGCGCCGGTTTTGTTCTGGATATAACGGCCCAGATGCTGATCCGGTGCCCAGATGATGCTTTCACCGTTGTCCATCAGGTGCTCAACGATCTCCACCGCACAGCTGGAGGTCACCACCCAATCAGCCCGCGCCTTCACCGCCGCCGAGGTATTGGCATACACCACCACCGTGCGTTGTGGGTGCTGATCGCAGAACGCCGAAAACTCTTCCACCGGACAACCCAGATCAAGCGAGCAGGTCGCTTCAAGCGTCGGCATCAATACGCGCTTTTCCGGATTGAGGATTTTTGCCGTTTCGCCCATGAATTTAACGCCGGCCACCAGCACGGTCTGCGCCGGGTGCTGATTGCCGAAGCGGGCCATTTCCAGCGAGTCGGAAACACAGCCACCAGTTTCTTCGGCCAGCGCCTGCAACACCGGATCGCAGTAATAGTGCGCCACCAGCACGGCGTTCTGCTTTTTCAACTCGGCAGCAATCTCGGCTCGGTAGAAAGCCTCTTGCTCAGGCGTGAGCGGCTTGGGCTGCTTGGCATCGAGGTGGGCTTGTACCAGCAGGCGTTCGGAAATCTGGGTCATGTCATCAGGCTCTGAATATGCTTTCAGTCCAGCGAGTATACCCGCCTGGATGGTGCCGGAGCAGGCAGCTTGCACCCACGCAAAGACGGCAAAAGTTACAGGTACAAAAAAGCCCGAAAATTCCTTTAACAGAACTTTCAGGCTTCTTGACCTTCCGAGGAAGGAAATATGGTGGGTCGTGTGGGATTCGAACCTACGACCAATTGGTTAAAAGCCAACTGCTCTACCAACTGAGCTAACGACCCGATGCGAGGCGCATGATACTGATTTAATTCAGAAATTCAACACTTCGCGAAAAAAAATTAGAAATAACGAGTGGGATCTACCAACCCAGCGGTAGCAAAGCCCGCCGCACGCAGGCGGCAGCTGTCGCATTTTCCACAGGCGCGCCCCTGATCATCAGCTTGATAACAGGAAACGGTCAGCGCGTAGTCGACGCCATGTTGAACACCAGCCTGGACGATCTCGGCCTTACTCATGGCCTGCAGCGGCGCCTTAATACGGAAGCCCTGCCCTTCTACACCGGCCTTGGTGGCCAGATTGGCCATGCGCTCGAAAGCCTCAACAAACTCCGGACGGCAATCGGGGTAACCGGAATAATCCACCGCGTTCACACCGATAAAAATATCCCGAGCGCCCAACACCTCGGCCCAACCCAGCGCAAGCGACAGGAAAACCGTATTGCGCGCTGGCACGTAGGTCACCGGGATGCCCTCGGTCGGACTTTCCGGCACCTCGATGCTGGAGTCAGTAAGCGCCGAGCCACCCATACCATTCAGGTTCAGGCCAATTACCTTGTGCTCGACCACACCCAATTGCCACGCTACCTGCTCGGCCGCCTGCAACTCGGAGCGATGGCGTTGGCCGTAATCGAAACTCATGGTGTAACAGCTGTAGCCATCAGCTTTGGCCAGAGCGACCACGGTGGCCGAATCCAGGCCGCCAGACAGAAGAATTACCGCTTTTTTATCACTCATATCAATGTCCTGGCTCATCATTCCAGAGAATTTTGTGCAGCTGCATTTGCAGGCGTACGGGCAAGTTGTCGGCAATGATCCACTCGGCCAACGAACGCGCATCCAGCTCATGATGACTGGGCGACATCAGCACTTCGCTAACGCGCTGATCCAGGCGGTACTGGATCAACTTGCTCACAGCCCAGTCATAGTCCTCACGGGAGCAGATCACGAACTTGACCTGATCATTCGGCGTCAGCAGGTCAATATTCTCATAGCGGTTACGCGCCACTTCGGCTGAGCCTGGGGTTTTCAGGTCGAGGACTTTGCTTACCCGCGGGTCGACAGCGGAAACATCCAAGGCGCCGCTGGTCTCCAGCGACACTTCATAGCCGGCATCACACAGGCGCTTGAGCAGAGGAATGCAATTGGGTTGCGCCAACGGCTCACCACCGGTCACGCAGATATAGCGCGGCTTGTAGCCGGCAACCTGCTCGAAAATGGCGTCCAGCGACATGATCTCGCCGCCACTGAAGGCATAGGCAGTGTCGCAGTATTGGCAACGCAAAGGACAGCCGGTCAGGCGAACGAACACAGTCGGCAAGCCGGCGGTGCGCGTCTCGCCCTGCAGCGAGTAGAAAATCTCGGTAATGCGCAGGGTATCTTGCATATCAGCCACGGGCGTGACAGCTAAACAGGCTGTCCGCCTCCGTTGCGGGAAAAGGGGCGCGGATTGTATACGAAATAGATTCCGGGTGAAATTCTTAACGTCACACGGCTACAACCCGAAGGCTGGGTGCAAAGAATGGTTGACCATAAGAAACGGTAGGGAGCTGTTTTTAACGTCGCGCAGCACAGCCCGAAGGATGGACGCCAAGGCTGGCTGACCATAAAACTCATCGCGCCGCATGACGATGCATCGGCGGACTCAGTGAATATTCACCAATAAAAAACCCGCGCCAGGCGCGGGTTCTTGATCAGGCATTCAGTTCTTAAGGCAAACGCTGCAAATCACGCTGCGCCAGCTGAGCTGCCGAGCTGCCCGGGTACTGCGCAATTACTTGCTGCAAAATGCCCTTGGCTTTGTCACTGTTGCCCAGACGCTGCTCGACATCAGCCAGTTTGAACAGCGAATCCGGCACTTTGGCGTGGCTCGGGTAAGTCTGACTGACCCGCGCAAAGGCCTGACCAGCGCCCTGCAAATCACCCTTGGCCAGGTTTACCTCGCCCAGCCAATACTGCGCGTTGCCAGCGTACTGACTGTTCGGGTATTTGCGCAGGAAGGCTGCAAAGGCCTGACTGGCCTTGTCAAAGTCCTTGACCTTGATCAGGTCAAAGGCAGCTTCGTAAAACAGCTTTTCCTTTGCCGGATCAGCCGGTTCATTACTGGCCGGCGCTTGCGCCTGCCCCGCCGCTGGCGGAGTAGGTGTACCACTGGCATTGATTACGCCAGCAGCTGAAGAATTCTGGCCGATTGCAGCACCTGCTGCACCACCACTTACACGCCGATCAAGATCCTGATAACGCTCCAGGCTCTCTTGTTTCAGACGCTGAATTTCATTCTGTTGTTCTTCCAGCATACCGCGCAGCTGCGCGATCTCTTCCTGCATCTGCTGCAACTGGTTGAACAGCATGCCCTGCGCCGTGACAGGGGCCGCAGCCCCTATCGCGACGGAGGTGCCGGACGTACCGTAACCAGCAGGCGGGTAACTGCTGCCGTAACCGGCATTGTTATCCACCACGGGAACCTCAGCCCACGCCGCAAGCGGCAGGCTGAGCACCAAAACGGTTAAAGCACGGCGGCACGTACGCATATCGAATTACTTACGCAGTTCGACGCGACGGTTTTGAGCCCAGGAGGACTCGTCGTTGCCAGTGGCGATTGCGCGCTCTTCACCGTAGGAAACCAGTTCCAGTTGAGCTGGCGAAACGCCCTGCAGTACCAGGTAACGCTGCACAGCCTTGGCGCGACGCTCGCCCAGAGCCATGTTGTATTCACGAGTACCGCGCTCGTCAGCGTGGCCTTCCAGAACTACGCGAGCACCATTGCCTTGCAGGTCTTTGGCGTGCACGTCCAGAGCGCGCATGGCCTCTGGCTTCAGGTCGGAGCTGTCGTATTCGAAGTAGAAAGTGGTGATAGCGCGCAGAGCAGCTTCTTCGCTCAGGCTGCCATCAACAGCGCCAGTGTTGGCACCGTAACCAGCGTTAGGATCGGTAGCGCCTTCGCCAGCAGCGTCGCCGCCTTTCGAGGAGCAACCAACTGCAACGGCCAGAGCCAGGCTCAGCGCGGCGAACTTACCAAATTTCAGCATTTCCATCATGTAACTCCTAATGAACCCCAGTGTGTTAAGCAGTATTTCAAACAACAACGGTGTAGCGCCGCATCAGTTCAGGTAAGGGGACCAAGAAGGCTCTCGAACTTCGCCTTGAGCGGTAGGAAGAGGGAGCCTCACGCGCCCATTGGTGGACGCTAATACCAAGACTCCCCGACCCTGCTGGCGGGTGGCGTAGATTACCATGGTGCCGTTAGGCGCAACAGTGGGCGACTCATCCAGACTGGTGTCTGAAAGTATCCGCAAATTGCCGCGCTGCAGGTCTTGCGCCGCCACTTTGAACACGGTGTAACCATCCTGGCGGTGGATCATGACCAGGGTCTTTTCATCAGCGGAAAGTTTCGGGTTGGCGTTGTAGTTACCGATAAAGGTCACACGCTCTGCCGAACCACCATTGATGTTGGTTTTATAGATCTGCGGCTTACCGGAACGATCCGAGGTGAAGTAAAGGGTCTGACCGTCCTTACCCCAGAATGGTTCGGTATCAATCGATGGCTGATTGGTCACACGGCGCAGCTGGCGAGTGCCCATGTCCATCACGTAGATTTCCGGGTTGCCGTCACGCGACAGCACAAACGCCAGACGGTTACCGTCCGGTGACCAGGCTGGCGCGCCATTCAGGCCTTCAAAATTGGTGATCTGCTCGCGGCGACCGGTATCGATGTGCTGCACGAAAATACGCGGACGCTTCTGCTCGAACGAGACGTAAGCGATACGACGACCATCCGGAGCGAACGATGGCGAGAGGATCGGCTCACGCGACTGAAGCAGAGTTACTGCACGGGCGCCGTCATAGTCGGAACGCTGTAGGGTGTAGCGAGTGTTGTTGACCGCAAAACGCTCGGCAGTCACATACAACATGCGCGTCGAGAACGCGCCTTTGACACCAGTGAGCTTCTCGAAGGACTGATCGGCGATATGGTGCGCCATGTCACGCAACTGATCGACACCGCCCCCCACGCTGCCGGTCATGACCTGCTGCTGAGTAGTGACGTTGAACAAGGCGAACTGGATCTGCAGACGACCGGCGTTCGGCACAATGTTGCCGACCAGAACATACTGTGCGCCCAGAGCTTGCCAATCGCGGTAGATCACTTCAGTGGCCTGAGTCGGCAGGCTGATCATGTTCTGCCGAGGGATAGGCTCGAATACACCGGAGTTACGCAGGTCATTGCCGATGATATCGGCCATATCCTCGGGCAACACATTGCCGCCTTGCCAGCCAAAGGGCACCACAGCGATGGGAGTGGCACGGTCGGTACCCTGGGTAATCAACAACGGGTCAGCAGCGTTAGCACTACCGACCAGCATGGCCAGCCAAAGTAGAGCGATACGAGTGAAAATATTCACAGGCCAAAATTCTCCGGGTCAAAGATTAAGGTGCGCTGACGATACATCCGATCAAAAGTAGCGCGATCAAGTTGTTGCATCTCAGGAATGCGACCGATATTTCGCAACGCTGCAACAGCAGAATCATCGAAAGATCGATCACCGCTGGAACGAATTATGCTGGCATTGGTGATGGTGCCATCAGGTAGCATCTCGACCCTCAGCTCAGCATTCATACCACGGCGAGCTGTAGGCGGTAGCACCCAGCTTTGCTGGACCAACCTCTTGAACAGGTCATCCAGACTGCCAGCAACCTCATCTCCAGCGGTATCAGCAACAGCCTGCTGATGCCCCACATCCTCGGACAGCAGCTCAGCCAGTGCGGCAGCCTTCTTGTCTTCTACCGCTTTACGTTGGGCCGCTTCTGCCGCTTTCTTCTTGGCGTCATCAGCCTTTTTCTTCTGCGCAGCTTCTGCAGCGGCTTTCTTCTTCGCTTCTTCAGCAGCTTTTTTCTTAGCATCTTCGGCAGCTTTTTTCTTAGCTGCCTCATCCGCCGCTTTCTTCTTGGCGACATCGGCGAGCTTCTTCTGCTCGGCGGCCTTTTTATCGGCGTCAGCCTTTTTCGCGGCTTCTGCTTTCTGAGCCTCTTGCGCTTTCTTTTGTTCCGCCGCCTTGGCCGCTACTTTTTCCTGCTCAGCTTTTTTCTGCTCAAGCTGTTCGGTTTCATACACCGGGGCAGTGGTCTTCTTGGTTTCGCCCGCGATCTTCTGATTGGTCTGAGTAGTGGCCTGACTCTGCGACTGCAGCTTGTACAGGGTCGCCTGCACCACCGGCTTGGCCGGCGGCAGGTCCGGGGCAAAGGCAAAGCTGACGAACAACATGGCAAACATGATGACGTGCAGCCCCACAGCCCATACAACCGGCCAAAACAGACTTTCCGAGGGCGAACGCTCGCGCTGGTCGTGCATCAGGGGGCCTCAGTGATCAGCCCGACGTTACCCACGTCAGCCTGCTGCAAACCGCCCATGGCCGCCATGATGGTGCCGTAATCAACGGTTTTGTCGCCGCGCACAAACACCTGAACCTGCTTACCGGTGGCCCGGCTCTGGCTGATGATCGCCGTCACCGCGCGGGTCATCTCTTCCAATGTCAGCGCTTTGTCCTGAACTGTGTCGACATCGACTTCAGTGCCCATATTCCAGTAATAGGTCTTGTCGGCCTTGATCGAGATGGTCAACACCTGCGCGTTGTTATCTTGCGGCAGGGCTTCACTACTGACTTTCGGCAGATCGACCTTGACCCCCTGGTTGAGCATGGGCGCGGTCACCATAAAGATCACCAGCAGTACCAACATCACATCGATGTAAGGCACCACGTTCATCTCGGCGACGGGCTTGCGTCTGTTGCGAATTCTGGCCATGGCTTAAAACCTTTCGTAAAGAGTGCCTAAGGCTTAGTCGTCGCTGGTGTGGACTTTGCGGTGCAGAATCGCCTGGAACTCATCGGCGAAGGTGTAGTAACGACCGATCAGCATTTCGCCACGGGCAGCAAAACGGTTGTAGGCAATAACTGCAGGAATCGCAGCGAACAGACCGATGGCAGTGGCGATCAGCGCCTCGGCAATACCAGGCGCCACAGTGGCCAGGGTTGCTTGCTGCACCTGAGCCAGGCCACGGAAGGAGTTCATGATGCCCCACACGGTACCGAACAGACCGATATAGGGACTGGTCGAGCCAACGGTGGCAAGGAACGGCAGGCTCTGCTCAAGCTTCTCTTCTTCACGCGAGATGGCCACACGCATGGCACGCGCCACCGCGTCCATCACCGCATCCGGATCCACACCGGCCTGCTGACGCAGACGCGAGAATTCTTTGAAACCAGCGCGGAAGATCTGCTCCAGACCAGAATCCGGGTCCGGGTTGCTGCCCGCCTGGCGGTACAGCTTGGACAGATCAATGCCCGACCAGAAGCGCTCCTCGAAATTATCCAGAGCACGCTTGGCCGCACGCAGCAATGCGGTGCGCTGAAAAATCATGACCCACGAAGTGACCGAGGCGGCCACCAACGTCAGCATTACCAGTTGCACCACCAGACTGGCGTTGCTGATCAGACTCCACATCGACATGTGGTCAACGGCGTTGGCTTCCACGCTTACTCTCCTGCTCTAGATGTACCCGCGCCGCCCTGCCCGGCAAAGGCCGTGTGCAGAGTTTGGGGAATGGCCCGGGGTTTCAAATTGTCGGCGCGCACACAGGCCACCATAAACTGCCCTTCACACAGCAGCACATCATCCGTTGCCCGCCTGACCTGTTGACGAAAACGCAGGCTGGCACGGTTTAATTCAATGACTTCAGCGCTTACCAGCAACTCGTCGTCGAGCTTGGCTGGCGCGTGGTAGCGCGCTTCAGCCGAATGCACAACGAACAACAGGCCCTCCTCGGCCAACGTCGACTGGAGAAAGCCCAGATCACGTAGGCGCTCGGTACGAGCCCGTTCCATAAATTTGAGGTAATTGACGTAGTAGACGATGCCGCCTGCATCGGTGTCTTCGAAATAAACCCGACAACGATGGGTGAACGGCGTAACTCCGTTTTGCGCGCGCATACTCTAGTGCCAGCTCCCGATCTTGCCAATCGTCTTCGACAAGTATTTTTTCTTAGTCATCATCACGCCCAAACAAGTCCGCCGTGGGCAGTTCGCCCATGCGTTTGGGCACATTCAGGCCAAAGTGCAAATAGGCATGCCGGGTGACGACTCGGCCGCGTGGGGTGCGCATGATATAGCCCTGCTGAATCAGATAGGGCTCGAGCACGTCTTCGATGGTGTGGCGCTCTTCACTGATGGCAGCAGCCAGGTTATCGATACCCACCGGACCACCATCGAATTTCTCGATCATGGTCAGCAGTAGACGTCGGTCCTGGTGATCGAAGCCACGCTCATCAACATCCAGCAGATTCAACGCCAGGTCGGCAATCGGCCGGGTAATGTCGCCCTGCCCGCGCACTTCGGCAAAATCACGCACGCGGCGCAGCAGACGATTGGCAATCCGCGGCGTACCGCGCGCGCGACGGGCAATCTCGAAGGCGCCATGGGGCTCGATCGACAAGCCAAGAATCCCTGCCGAGCGCATGACGATGGTCGCCAGGTCTTCGGTGTTGTAGAACTCCAGGCGCTGGACAATACCAAAACGGTCACGTAGTGGATTGGTCAGCATGCCTGCCCGCGTGGTCGCACCGACCAGGGTAAACGGCGGTAGATCGAGCTTGATCGAGCGTGCGGCAGGACCTTCACCGATCATGATGTCGAGCTGGAAATCCTCCATCGCCGGATACAGCACTTCCTCGACAATCGGTGACAGGCGATGAATCTCATCGATAAACAGCACATCGCCCGGTTCAAGATTGGTCAGCAGCGCCGCCAGATCACCCGGCCGCTCCAGCACGGGGCCTGAGGTACTCTTGATCGAAACGTTCATTTCCTGGGCGATGATATTGGCCAGGGTGGTCTTGCCCAGGCCGGGCGGGCCGAAGATCAGGGTGTGATCGAGCGCTTCGCTGCGGCCACGGGCGGCCTGGATAAACAGCTCCATCTGCTCGCGCACGCTCGGTTGACCGATGTATTCGGCCAGTTTCAGCGGGCGGATGGCACGGTCAACCTGCTCGTCGCGGTCACGACTGGTGGCAGTAATCAGGCGATCAGCTTCTAGCACTTAGACCATTCCCTTCAGGGCTCGACGAATCATATCTTCACTGCTCAAACCGTCTTCCTTAATAGCTGAGACGGCGCGACTGGCTTCCTGGGGTTTGTAGCCGAGCGAAATAAGTGCACTGACTGCATCATTCTCCGCGCTTGTGACTGCGCTAGCACCGCGAGGTTCCACCACCAGAGTCGACATGCCTGGCACGGTTTCCCAGGCTTTGAAGCGATCCTTCAGCTCAACCAGCAGGCGCTCGGCGGTTTTCTTGCCGACCCCCGGGATTTTCACCAGCACCGAGGTATCTTGCGCCTGCACACAACGCACCAACTCATCGACCTCCAGGCCGGACATCAAGGCCAACGCCAGCTTCGGGCCAACGCCGTTAAGGCGGATCAACTCGCGAAACAGCTCGCGCTCGCGCTTTTCAAAAAAGCCATAGAGCAGGTGTGCATCCTCGCGCACCACCAGATGGGTGTGCAGGGTCAACGGCTCACCCACTGCGGGCAAACGGTACAGGGTGGTCATGGGCACTTCCAGCTCATAACCCAAACCATTTATGTCCACAATCACATGGGGCGGCTGCTTTTCCGCCAGGGTGCCACGTAAACGTCCGATCACCGCTGCTTTCCTTAAAAATCACGTTACAAACGAAGGCGACCGGCGCGCCGCTTGGCACCGACCAGACCATGGGGAATCAGACTCTGCCGATGATGGGCATGACACAGGGCAATCGCCAGGGCATCGGAGGCATCGATCTGCGGCTTCTGCACCAGTTTGAGCAGATGCATGACCATCAGCTGCACCTGCTCCTTATCCGCCCCACCCGTGCCGGCAATCGCCTGCTTGACCTGGGTGGCGGTGTATTCGGCAATATCCAGCCCCGCCTCGATCCCCGCGACAATGGCCACGCCGCGCGCCTGACCAAGCTTAAGCGCGGAATCCGGGTTGCGCGCCATAAACACCTGCTCGATGCCCATGGTCACCGGCCCGTAGGTTTCAATCACCTCGCGCACGCCGCGAAACACCACTTGCAAACGCTCCGGCATCGAACCGTTGCCCGTACGAATACAGCCAGAGGCAACATATTCGCAGTTGCGCCCGGTATCACGCACCACGCCGTAACCGGTGATACGCGAGCCCGGGTCGATGCCAAGGATCAAGGTCATGCCTTCCGCCCACTCAAGGCACCAGCCACTTAGCCAGCACACTGTCTATTTATCCAGCTCGCGATTATAGAGCTCGCCTGCACCCACGTCATCCAGGCACAGGCTATAAAAAGTGACCGCACATCATTCATGTCGGATCAAGGCGATCTAAGAGTCAGCAACTTGGCAAGCCAGCCATAAAAAAGCCGGAGCGCTCAGGCCAATGACCTAAAAACCTCCGGCTCTGCTCTGCCCGCAAACAATCAGCCAAGCTGCTCCATGATTTCGTCAGGAATCTCAGCGTTGTGATAAACCTCCTGCACATCATCGAGGTCTTCGAGCATGTCGATCAGCTTGATGACTTTCTGCGCAGTTTCCAGGTCGGTAATCGGTGCACTGATCGACGGGATCATGGCGATTTCCGCCTCAGCAGCCTTGAAGCCAGCCGCACTGAGCGCCTCGTTGACCCCATGGAAATCAGCAAAGCTGGTGGACACCAGCGCCGAGCCATCTTCAGCCATCTCGACATCGTCAGCACCGGATTCCAGCGCGGCTTCCATCAAGGCATCTTCGCTCACGCCTGAAGCAAAGCTGATCTGCCCTTTGCGGTCGAACATATAGGCCACCGAACCATCGGTACCCAGATTACCGCCACACTTACTGAAGGCATGCCGCACTTCGGCTGCGGTGCGATTGCGGTTGTCGGTCATGGCCTCAACGATGATTGCCACACCGCCCGGCGCGTAGCCTTCGTAGCTCAGCTCGGCAACGTTGTCGGCTTCGTTATTACCAGCACCGCGGGCAATGGCGCGGTCGATTACATCGCGCGACATGTTGTTGGTCAGCGCCTTGTCCACCGCCAGACGCAGACGCGGGTTGTCCGCCGGGATCGGACCGCCATGCTTGGAAGCGACCGTAAGCTCACGAATCAGTTTGGTGAAGATCTTGCCGCGCTTGGCGTCCTGACGCCCTTTGCGATGCTTGATATTGGCCCACTTGGAATGACCAGCCATAACTCACTCCGGTTGTTTCACATTCAATTTCGAGGCATGAGAGTTCGAGTCTCTCAGGCCGCTATAAAGAAGAAGCCTGGTAAACCAGGCTTCTTGTGACGCTTTATTCCGCTTTCGGCTGCTCGCGCAGGCGAATGTGCAGTTCACGCAGCGACTTGTTATCCACCTCACCCGGCGCCTGAGTCATCACGCAGGCCGCGCTCTGGGTTTTCGGGAAGGCAATCACTTCGCGGATCGACTGCGCACCGGTCATCAGCATCACCAGGCGATCCAGGCCGAAGGCCAGACCACCATGGGGCGGCGCGCCGAACTTCAGGGCGTCGAGGAGGAAGCCAAACTTCTCCTGCTGCTCGTCTTCGCTGATGCCCAGCACACGGAACACGGTCTGCTGCATGGCCTTGTCGTGGATACGAATCGAACCGCCACCCAGCTCGGTGCCGTTTAGAACCATGTCGTAAGCACGCGACAGTGCCGCGGCCGGGTTGGCTTCAAGCTCAGCCGGGCTGCACTTCGGCGCTGTGAACGGGTGGTGCATGGCGGTCAGGCTGCCGTCATCGTTCTCTTCGAACATCGGGAAGTCAACAACCCACAGCGGCGCCCACTCGCAAGTCAGCAGATTGAGGTCGTGGCCCAGCTTGATGCGTAGAGCGCCCAAGGCCTCGCTGACGATCTTGGCTTTATCCGCACCGAAGAACACGATGTCGCCATCAACAGCGCCGACGCGATCAAGGATCACATTGATATTGTCCAGCGGGATGTTCTTGACGATCGGCGACTGCAGGCCCTCGACGCCATTGGCGCGCTCGTTGACCTTGATGTAGGCCAGACCTTTGGCACCGTAGATGCCGACGAACTTGGTGTACTCGTCGATCTTGCTGCGCGGCATGCTCGCCCCGCCCGGTACGCGCAGCGCGGTCACGCGGCATTTCGGGTCGTTGGCTGGGCCGGCGAAGACTTTGAAATCAACATCTTTGAGCTGGTCAGCAACATCCACCAGCTCCAGCGGGTTACGCAAATCCGGCTTGTCGGAGCCGAAACGACGCATGGCTTCGGCCAGAGTCATGTGCGGCAGCTCGCCGAACTCGACATTCAGCACTTCCTTGAACAGCTGGCGAATCATCTTCTCGGTGATGGCCATGATGTCGGCTTCATCGAGGAAGCTGGTCTCGATGTCGATCTGGGTGAATTCCGGCTGACGGTCAGCACGCAGGTCTTCGTCGCGGAAGCACTTGGCGATCTGATAGTAGCGGTCGAAGCCAGCGACCATCAGCAGCTGCTTGAACAACTGAGGCGACTGCGGCAGCGCGAAGAAGCTACCCGCGTGAGTACGGCTCGGCACCAGGTAATCACGCGCACCCTCAGGGGTGGCACGGGTGAGGATCGGCGTTTCCACGTCGAGGAAGCCGTTGTCATCCAGGTAACGACGGATGCTGCTGGTGATGCTTGAGCGCAGTTTCAGCTTGGCCGCCATTTCCGGGCGACGCAGGTCGATAAAGCGGTAGCGCAGACGGGTTTCTTCGCCCACATCGGTGTATTCGTTGAGCGGGAACGGCGGAGTTTCCGCTTCGTTCAGCACTTCCAGCTCATAGCCCAGCACTTCGATAGCGCCGGAGGCCATGTTGGCATTGCCGGCACCAGCCGGACGCAAACGCACCTTACCGGTGATCTTGACAACGTATTCGCTACGCACCTTGTCTGCGGTGGCGAAGGTCGCCGCACGATCCGGGTCGAATACCACCTGGGCCAGACCTTCACGGTCACGGATGTCGAGGAAAATCACCCCGCCATGGTCACGACGGCGATGTACCCAACCGCAAAGGGTGACTTCCTGGCCGTCCAGGCTCTCGTTCAGTTGGCCGCAATAATGGCTGCGCATCATGGTGGTGGTCGCTTCTCTTGAGTCTTGAATTCGTTGGGCCGCAGTGACTGCGACGCTCGTGGGCCGGTCAACCGGCTGGCGCAGGCGCCATTTTCCGCAATTGTGCTGCCTTTAAGGGGCGCGAAACGATCAGCGACGCATACGCAGCCCACTGTTCGCCCGACAAAACGCGGCAAAGCGCGGGATTATATATGGTTAAGCCGCCACTTGCAGCCGCCGCCCCACGCGCTTTTCCCAGCCCTTCCTATACTCAGGCATGCAGCACCTGACCGTCGAATAATGGAGAGGCTTATGGCCACGCCGAATCTGGCTGAAATCCCCAGCGATTTGCTGGCAGATTTTCGCCTGGAATCCAGCGAGCAATTCCAGCGTTGCGAACAATTACTGATCGAGCTTGAGCACGCCCCCGACGACCGCGAGCGCCTGCGCGAGCTGTTTCGCCTGGTGCATACCCTCAAGGGCAACCTGGGGTATATCGGCCTGGATTCACTAATGAGCGTGCCGCAAGCCATGGAGGACGTACTGTCCTGCCTGCGCGAGGGCCAGCTGCATTTCGACAGCCTACTAGGCGATATCCTTCTATTGACCCTCGACCACCTCAAAGAGCTGATTCAGCACGCGCTCGGCGGTGCGCCAGCACAACTCAGCGCGACCCAAAGCAAGGCGCTTAGCCAGGCACTCAGCGCTCTGGCAATAGCCCCAGCAGCGCAACAAACTGGCATCCGCAGCGCACTGTTGCAACAGCTCGACCCCAGCTCAAAACCGCCTACCACCATTGCAACCGACGAACCTGCAGCTGCGGATTTGCTCAGACGCTACGGCATCGAACCCGACGCTGACCTGCTGTTCTTTGTCGACCTGATGCAAGCCAGCGAACGCCGCTCGCATTTCTGGCAAGGACGCGGCCTACGCCAGCTGGACCTAGGCCTAGCGATCAACCAGCTGGGCGGTAATCCGGAGCGACCCGAGCAATTGGCGGCAGCCATCTGCCTGCACGATCTGGGCATGGCCTTTCTGCCGCTGGACATGTTGCACAAAGAGGCGCATTTCAATCGCGAAGAACGCCGGCAGATGCAGTCACACCCGCGCCTGGCCTACGACCTACTCAAACGCATGCCCCGCTGGGACGCAGCAGCAGAAATCACCCTGCAACATCAGGAGCATGCCGACGGCAGCGGCTACCCCAAAGGCCTCAGGGAAATCGAAACCAGCCCCGGCGCCCTGATCATCAATATCGTCGACACCTTTGACGCCCGCACCCATGAGCGCGCTCATCAAACCCTGAACAAACGCCCATTGCTGCGTGCCATCCTGGAAATCAACAACCTCGCAGGGCGGCAGTTCAGCGCACACTGGGTTGAGCTGTTCAACCAGACACTGCAACAACACCCAGAGCTGGCACATCGCTAAGCCCTAGAAAAATTGAACCCACGCCAAGCAATAGCCTCCAACCATCACTTTCATTGATATAAACCACGATAAAGCTCGGTAAAACCCATGGTAGTCTCTGCCCATTAGCGGGCAGCCAAGCCCCGAGCCACCTGAGAGGAGAAATGGTATGGAAATCAATATCGGTATTGCCGAACAAGACCGCGCCGCCATCGCCGAAGGCCTATCGCGCCTGCTTGCCGACACCTACACCCTGTATTTGAAAACCCACAACTTTCACTGGAACGTCACCGGCCCGATGTTCAACACACTGCACCTGATGTTTGAGGGCCAGTACACCGAACTGTCGCTGGCTGTCGACCAGATTGCCGAGCGCATCCGCGCACTGGGCTTTCCGGCACCCGGTACCTACGCCGCCTACGCCCGCCTGTCCTCCATTAAGGAAGAAGAAGGCGTGCCGAACGCACAAGACATGATCAAACAGCTGGTTCAAGGCCAGGAAGCCGTCGTGCGCACCGCTCGCGGCATCTTCCCCCTGCTGGACAAAGTCAGCGATGAGCCTACCGCGGACCTGCTGACCCAGCGCATGCAAGTCCATGAAAAAACCGCCTGGATGCTACGCAGCCTCCTGGCAGCCTAGGTAAATCACGTAAAAGGCCCGTACTCACGGGCCTTTTGCTAGGCGCTTGCCCAGCAGCTGTTCTATGCTTTGGTCAATTGCAACTTGGCCACAGTGACGTGCATGAACAAACCCGCTAAAGCTCCCAGCATTCTGGAACTGTACCCCGAGGAAACCCGCGACGCTGCGGCGCTTCTGAAAAAGGCGGTACCGTTGATGATGCGCCACGATATTCCACCTAACCCAGTGCATTACGCCCTCTGGTACACCTACAGCAAAGGCCTGGAGCCCGAACTCAATCGTCGCCTGGACAAGACCGTCGCCGACTTCGACAGTTTCCCACCGGAGACTGCGGCCAAGCTGTTTCGCGACTACATCATCCATGGTGAACTCGAAGAAGCCCGCGCCGGCCAACAGCAGGTGATTGAGCTGGTCGATGATATCGAAGGCAATGTGTCACGCAGCATCATTGGCAGTCGCAACTACCAGGCCAGCCTGGAACATGGCCTGGCGGCATTGCAGGAACCCATCATCGATGACCTGCCGAATGTCCTGAACGAGCTGCAGCACAGCACGCAGCTGATGCAGGACCAGCAGGACAAGTTCCTCTATCGCCTGAATGCCGCCCAGCAAGAGATCAAGAGCCTGCGCAGCCAGCTCGAACGCGCACATATCGCTGCAACACTGGACAGCCTGACCCAGGTCTTCAACCGTAACGCTTTCAGTAGATTGCTGGAACAAACCCTGAGTACTGAGCATGATGGCGTCGCTCTGGTGATGCTGGATATCGACCATTTCAAACAGTTCAACGACCAATACGGCCACCCACTGGGTGATCGCGTACTGCAACACGTTGGCCAATTGTTGCGCGACCTACTACCGCCACGCGCCATGGCTGCGCGTTATGGCGGTGAGGAGTTCTGCATCATCCTGCGTGATTGCTTTGACAACGCCACGGCTTACGCCTTTGCCGAACAACTACGCCTGAAGATCCAGTCACTGCGCATCAAAGTGCGTCGCACCGACGAAGTACTGGATAGCATTACCGCCTCCTTCGGCTTCGCCCTTGCAGAACAAGGCGATACGCTGGAAACCCTGCTCACCCGCGCTGACGATGCGCTTTATCAGGCCAAGCGCGATGGACGCAACCAGGTAAGCCCCATCCCGAGTGAAACAGCGCTCAGTGCTTGATTGAGAACCCCACCTCTTTACTGTTAAATACGCCCCGTGCCGCTGAACCACACTCAAGGTTCAGCGCATAGGCTGGCACCACGCGCTTTTAGTCCTCCCCCGCAACGCCAAATACGCGCAACCAGCCCTCCTGTTGACTCTTTAAATTAAGCGAGCTCATCGAACATGTTGAAAATTGTCCACCTTCTGACGGGCGCTCTCGCCCTGCTGCTTTCTTTTGCTCCATCCTTCGGCAACACACCAGATTCATTCTTAGAGCAACCCAACGCACTGTGCCTCGCCCTGTTCGGGCTGCTGAACCTGCTGCTTGCCCCACAACTACCTATCTGGCACGCCGGCCTGCGCCATCAAGCGCAAAACCTGGTGTCCGCGTTACTGGTACTCGGCACCCTGCTACAAGCCTTGATTCTGCTCGCCCCACTGCCCGTCATTGCCAACCAACCGGCCAGCCTGTTCAGCCTGCTGATCATCTCTGCCGCTGTTGTCGTACACCTAGCGGCCAATCTACGCCTAAAATCGCGCAGCACCTCAAGCTCGCAAGATCTGGGCGACCGCGAAACAGGTACCGTTAAGTGGTTCAATACCTCGAAGGGGTTCGGCTTTATCTCCCGCGACTCGGGCGACGATATTTTCGTGCACTTCCGTGCCATTCGCGGTGAAGGACACCGAGTACTGGTAGAAGGCCAGCGAGTAGAATTTGCCGTGATGCAACGTGACAAAGGCCTGCAAGCCGAAGATGTCATCGCCGCACTGCCCGCTCGGCGCTAAATGCCACAACGCAAAAGGCCCGCACAACGCGGGCCTTTTGCGTTTTATAACCAATCAATAATGGGGCGGTGGCGCCTCATCCTCAGCCATACCGAACTGCGAACTCACCTCATCCTGGCGCTTAATCAATGCTGCTACTTGCAGCTGCAAACGCTCCAGAAGTCGCTGCTGCGCCACCAATGCATCGTTGAGTGCCTGAATAGTGTCGTCCTGAAAGGCCAACCGGCTTTGCAAGTCGTTAATGCGTTCGTCTATGTCCACCTGTCAGCTCTCAGCAAAACAAAAATCCCCGGTCAAAACCAGGCGTAAACGGGCTTTCATTTCGGCCAATTGCTCAGGCGTGTATGGCTGCGCTGGATGCCTACCCCAAACAGGCGCCGGCCATGCGATATCCTCGCGACGCCGAACGATGACATGCATATGCAGCTGACTCACCACATTGCCCAAGGTCGCGACATTCATTTTGTCTGCCGCAAAACAATCCTTGAGCACCTCTGCAAGTGCAGTGCTTTCCCGCCATAGCTGCAGCTGATCAGCCGCATCCAACTGAAACAACTCACTGAGTGAGTCACGACGCGGCACCAGAATAAACCAAGGGTACTGCGCATCATTCATCAACAGCAGACTGCATAACGGGTAGTCACCCAACCAAACAGTGTCCTGCTGCAACCGCGAATCCAGAACAAACATAACCATCTACCTTTAAGAAAAACCCACTACCTCAGTTATGGCTGAAGTCGAACAGATCAAGCGGCGACACCTAAGACCTGACCAGCCTACTGGTAGCCAAACCAAAGCCAGTAAACACCGGCAGCGCAGGATACGCCGAAGCTGAAAACACGGCACCCTCGATCACCCCACCCCACGCACCAATAGACAGCACACAACAGAACCACCTCAAACAAGCGCACCAAAACTGTTCCCTTCGGTAATCCCCACGCAGCAGCCAAATGCCGCACGACCACCACATGCCGGCAAGCGACTGAAAACAGAGCAGAAAGCGCCCACAAAAACACCTTTCACTGACAACAAAATCAGAGATAACCGCTAAAAAGCCACCGACAAACCACTACAAACCCCGAAAACGATGGCTACACAAGCAAAAACCAGGATAAAAAATTGGCTTTCCGGATTTTGTGCACGACTATTGCTAAGCAATTCATGACGAATCGCACTGCACCGTTTAGCTGCCACAGGCAACCAGCGAGCAGACACAAAAATCCGTCAGCATTGACTTCGAGCGCGCCAGCAGCATCTACAAAAATGCGACATGATTCATAAGCTTTTGCGACACAGGCGTGAAGAAATCGTAATGAATAGATTGCAACTATCGCCAACATTGGCAGCGTGCTATAAGTTACCGCCGACACAAAAAGAAAGAGTCGTCCATATAACAAACAGCCGGACGGCGCAACTTTTCTAAACCAAGGAGCAATCACGATGCAAGTGATGAAGTGGAGCGTAATCGCCCTCGCAGTAGCAGCGGGCACCACCCAAATGGCAGTGGCATCCAGCCAGTCCGAATCCAAGGGCTTTATTGAAGACAGCAGCTTCAACATCTTCAACCGCGCTCTTTACCATAACCGTGACTTCAAAAATGGCGCAGGCGGTAACACCACCTCTGACGGCGACGTTAAAGGTTATCGCGAAGATTTCGGCCTGGGCATACGCCTGCTTGCCGAGTCCGGCTTTACTCAGGGCACGGTCGGTGTAGGTGTTGATGCTCACTCTCTGTCCAGCATCAAACTTGACACTGGCAAGGGCCGTACCGGCCTGGGGCAGTTCGACCGTAACAGCGAAAACCAAGCCGAAGACACTCAGACTGAAGTAGGCGGCGCGATTAAGTTCCGCGTTTCTGATACTGTTCTGAAGCACGGTAACATGTTTGTAGGCAGCCCGGTTTTCTCCACCGATGACAGCCGGATTCTTCCAGAAGTAGCTACTGGTACCTATCTCGTAAGTAACGAAATCGAAGGGCTCGAGCTGAGCGCTGGTCGCTTCACAGCACTGAGCAGTCAAGTAAGCTCCGATCGCGACACCTTCAAATTGTCGCAAGGTGATATCTACGGCGCCAGCTATGCATTCACTGAAAACTTCTCTGGTGCAGTGCATTACGGTGACTTCGAGGATTATCACAAGAAGACTTACCTGAACCTGAATTACAACCTTGCACTGGCTGAAGAACAAGCCCTCAATTTCGACTTCAACTTCTACCGCACCACTGATGCTGGTCAAGAACTTGCTGGCGAAATCGACAACAAGATCTGGAGCCTTGCAGCAGCCTATAGCCTTGGCGCTCACACTATTACCCTTGCACACCAGCGCTCGAGCGGTGATACCGCCTACTCCTACGGCAACGTAGATGGTAACGGCACTATCTGGCTGGCCAACTCTGTTCAGATCTCCGACTTTGACCGCAAAGATGAGCGTTCCTGGCAGCTTCGTTATGACCTCGACATGGCCACCTACGGTGTACCAGGCCTGAGCTTCATGACTCGTTACATTACCGGTGACAACATTGACTACGGCACTGGCGTAGATGAAGGTGAAGAAAATGAATTCAACTTCGAAACCAAGTACGTAATCCAAGAAGGCGCAGCAAAAGACCTGTCTTTCCGCGTACGTAGCGCAATCTACCGTGCTAATAACTCGCAGAATGATAACTATGCTTCTGACATGAACGATGTCCGTCTGATCGTTGAATACCCACTGAGCGTTCTGTAATTCAGACCGTTTAGCTGGTAAGGAAAGCCCGACTTAGGTCGGGCTTTTTCTTGCCTGCTGAAAACTTACAATGGCAACGCGTAAGTTCCCGTTACATGCGCCACCAACTCATCTTCATTACCCTGCGAATAAACGGATACTTCGCAAACAGCCTGCCTGCGACTCAGCCTCAATATCCGCGCCTCCGCCAATAGATCAACTGGTTTGGGCTTAACCAGAAAGTTGATATTCAAATTCGAGGTCACGGCCATTTCCACCCGGCCGAGACTGCCCAGCACCACCGCATACATCGCCGCATCTGCCAGGGCCATAATGGTCGGGCCGGACAAGGTGCCGCCGGGACGCACCAGCTTGCTGTGAAATGGCACCCGCGCCAGTGCACCTTCTGTGTCGAGCCGATCAATACACAGATTGATGTCTTCTGCCATCGGTAGCCCCGCCCGAATCAGCGCCTGCACCTGTTCCGCCGTCAATATCGACACACTCCCCTCCTTTTATAAGCACACGCCATCATCCTGTACGCATCTGTACAGGCACCGTACAATGCGGGCCATTCAAAATCTCTTGCAACCGACAGAACAGCCAAATATGCGTACCAGCCAGTTCCTGCTCTCGACTCTGAAAGAAACCCCGTCCGATGCCGTGGTGATCAGCCATCAGCTGATGCTGCGTGCCGGCATGATCCGCAAGCTGGCTTCTGGCCTCTATACCTGGCTGCCCATGGGCCTGCGTGTGCTGCGTAAGGTTGAGAAGGTCGTGCGCGAGGAAATGAATGCCGCTGGCGCGCTGGAAGTGCTGATGCCCGGCATTCAGCCAGCAGAGCTGTGGCAGGAATCTGGTCGCTGGGAGCAGTACGGTCCTGAGCTGCTACGCATGAAGGATCGCCACGGCCGCGATTTCTGCGCAGGCCCAACCCATGAAGAAGTGATCACCGACCTGGCGCGCAATGAGCTGAACAGCTACAAGCAGCTACCAATCAACCTGTATCAGATCCAGACCAAGTTCCGCGACGAGATTCGCCCGCGCTTCGGCCTGATGCGTGGCCGCGAATTCATCATGAAGGACGCCTACTCCTTCCACGTCGACCAGGCTTCGCTACAAGAAACCTATGACCGCATGCACCAGGCCTACTGCAACGTATTTACCCGTCTGGGCCTGAACTTCCGCCCTGTGCAGGCAGACACCGGCTCGATCGGTGGTACTGGCTCCCATGAGTTCCACGTACTGGCCGACTCAGGCGAAGACGATATCGCCTTCAGCGACAGCTCCGATTACGCCGCCAATATCGAAAAAGCCGAAGCAGTTCCGCGCGAAGGCAGCCGTGGTGCGGCGACTGAAAGCATGCGCATGGTTGAAACCCCGAACACCAAGACCATCGACGCGTTGGTACAAGGCTTTGGTCTGGCCATCGAGAAAACCATCAAGACCCTGATGGTGCACGGCGCGAAAAAAGGCACCTTGGTCGCTTTGATCGTACGTGGCGACCACGAACTCAATGAGATCAAGGCCGCCAACCTGGAACTGGTTGCCAGCCCGTTGGTTTTCGCCAACGAAGCCGAAATTCGCGCAGCCATCGGCGCTGGCCCTGGCTCGCTAGGCCCGGTCAATCTGCCGATCCCTTGCATCATCGACCGCTCGGTTGCTCTGATGAGCGACTTCGCCTCCGGCGCAAATATCGACGACAAGCACTATTTCGGCGTCAACTGGGAACGCGACCTACCGTTGCCGGAAGTAGCGGACCTGCGCAACGTGCTGGCAGGCGACCCGAGCCCGGATGGTAAAGGTACCCTGGAAATCAAGCGCGGTATCGAAGTCGGGCATATCTTCCAACTGGGCACCAAGTACAGCGAAGCGCTGAACTGCCAGGTGCTCGGCGAAAACGGCAAGCCGGTCACGCTGACCATGGGCTGCTATGGCATCGGCGTTTCCCGCGTAGTGGCGGCCGCTATCGAGCAAAACAATGATGACCGCGGCATTCTTTGGAATGACGCCCTTGCGCCTTTCCATATCGCCCTGGTGCCGCTGCGTTACGAAACCGATGCCGTGCGCGAAGCCACCGACAAGCTGTATGCCGAGCTTACCGCTGCCGGTTTCGAAGTACTGCTCGATGACCGTGACAAAAAGACCAGCCCGGGCATCAAATTCGCAGATATGGAACTGATCGGCATCCCGCATCGCATCGTAGTCAGCGATCGCGGCCTGGCCGAAGGCAACCTGGAATACAAGAGCCGCCAGGAAACCGAAGCCCAGGCAGTGCCTGTGGCCGATATCCTGAGCTTTATCCAGGCCCGCATCAGCCACTGATCTCAGCCCCTTTAGCAAGAGTCGTCATGTTCAAGCGAAACACCCTCAGCCTCATCGCCATCCTTGCGGGTGGCTGTCTGCTACTCAGTGGTTGCGCCAACCAGTTGCCGCAACGCAGCGAGCATGAGGAGCGCGTCGAGCGCAAACTGCTCGATCACAGCCTGCAGATCGATGTGGGTGAACCACGCGTGCTGGAGTTGCCGCAACGCCGCGTGCGCGTGCATGAACAGAAGACCTTCGAGGTCACGGCGTTTGACGTGACACGCCGCTACGACCGCTACACCCCCTACCAACCCTGGCGCGAACTCTATGAAGTACCGCTGGGAGCACTGGCAGTGGTCGGCGGCATCGGCGCCAACGTGTTGAACGTGGTACTGCTCGGCAGCCTGCCGGATAGCGTCACCAAAGACTGGATCAGTTATGGCTTTGCCGGGCTTAACCCGGCAATGAACGTCGAATCGAATGGCCGCTCACAGCAGAATCTCGCCAGCCTCGAAGAGCGCCGCCAGGATGCGCGCATGGAGTATTCCAGCCTGCCGTGGGCCGAACGCCCGGTACGGGTCAAGGCCGGCGAACAAAACCATGAACTGCTCACAGACCGTAACGGCATCCTGCGCCTGAACCTGCTCGACAGTCCGTTTGCCGAAGAGGATGTCACGCGCATCAGCACCCTGCTGCTGACAGTTGAAGATGACCAGGGCTCGGCGCGCGCCGATGCCTCACTGCTGGTCAGCCGTACCTTGCGCGGCAAGCTGCAGGAAGCCCACGACTTGATTTATGACGACCTTGAGGGCGATGACGTTGCCCAATGGGTGCACCGAGTCAAACGCCTGTCGGAACTGGGCCTGGAAGAGGAAGCCAGCGAACTGGAACAGAGTCTGATCGAACTGACGCGCAACGATCCGGAGCTGCAGAAAATCTTCCTGCAAGCCCTGACCAAAGACGCCGGTCGCCTGGTCGCCGACCCTGGCAACGACTGACGCATCATGCGGCAGCGCCTGACCTGCGCCCTACTCAGCCTGCTGCTCTGCAGCGCGACGTATGCGCAAGTGCGCCAGGCGCCAGAACCGGAGCTGCGCACACTGCTGCAACAAACCGTGGCCCAGGCCGACAGCTTTCAGGATCGCTTCGAGGCCGAAGTCTGGCTACTGGATATGTCCACACGCATGCGCCGCTATATCCCGGATGCCGAGGAACGCCTAAGCCTACTGCGCCTGGTACATCGCGAAGCTAGCAAAGCCGGCTTGCGCCCTGATCTGGTAATTGCGCTGATTCATGCCGAGAGCCATTTCGATCGCTTCGCCATTTCCTCAGTCGGCGCCCAAGGCATGATGCAGGTGATGCCCTTCTGGAAAGCCGAACTGGGCCGCCCGCAGGACAACCTTACCGACAATGCCACCAACCTGCGCTATGGCTGCACCATTCTCAGTTTCTATCTGCGCAAGGAAAACGGCGACCTGAACCGAGCCCTGGCGCGCTATAACGGAAGCCTGGGCAAACACACCTACTCGGCCAAAGTCGTCGGCTTCTGGCATGACTTCTGGTATGTCAAACCCTGAGCCGATTTAGCGCCGCACGACAAATCCGGCGATTCCCTGCAACACCTGATCCTGCAGCTCCAGCGCAGTCACCTCAGCAGCTGGTGGCCCCTGTTCTAACCAGCCTGCCAGTTCTGCCACGGCAGCTTCATTACCTTCGAACAACACCTCGACCCGACCATCGAGCAGATTGCGTACCCAGCCGTCGAGGTCCAGGCGCTCGGCCTGCTCTGCAGTCGCCTGACGAAAGCGCACGCCCTGAACGTGGCCGCTGACGTAACCATGTTTGCAGATACGCACCACGGCTTAACCCTCTGCCTTGAGCGCGGCCAAGCGAGCCGTTAAACCAGCCGCCGTCTGCTCACCCAGTAAGCGCTCACGCATGCGCCCCTGATCGTCAACGATGTAGGTCACCGGCAGCACTTCTGCACGCGGCAACTGATAGCGCTCGGCCGGGTCCTGCGCCAACACCGTAAACGTAATGCCCATATCTTGCGCGGCCTTGCTCAGTTTCTCGCCCTGCAACGCGTCGAAATTCACCCCTAGCACCTGCACAGACTGTTCCTTGAGTTGTTTTTCCAAGGCATTGAGCTCAGGAATCTCGGTACGACAAGGTGCGCACCATTGCGCCCAGTAATTAATCACTAACCACTGGCCTTCCAGACGCTCAACCGCTACCTTTCGTCCATATTGATCGACGCCTATGTCTTCAGCGCAACCGGCCAGAATCAGACCTATGCCTACGCCCGCAACAGCACGAATGATCGCCTGGAAACGCATTCCCATGCATTCGCTCCCTGATTCCATAAGGTTGATATGACATTAGATGCCTTGCGCCTGGAAGTGCCAGACATCCTCGAAACCGAGGTCGCGGCGCTGGCAGACCTCAACGAGCAACTGGCTCAGGCCCGCCTGCAGTCGCCGGAACTGGCCTTGCAGCAAACGCTCAGCCTCCTCTTCAGGCTGAACCGCAGCGCCATGACCTTACTCGAAAGGCAGCGCGCACTGCAAAGCTTCAGCGACCAGTACCGGCATTACAGTAAGGCCTATCAAGGCGAGAATCCTCCCACGGCGTTGTTCGTGCACCTGTGCAGCGAACTGGCCATCGGTTTCAAACGCCTGCTCCTGCAAATCCTGCAAGGCCGCCAGCCATCACGACCACACCTGGCCTGGTGCCTGTATATGGCCCAGCATTTTCTCGCGCAGAGCCTGCTGCGCCACTATCAGTTGTATCAGGAGCCGCCGCCCAGCCTGTGGCGCGACAGCCATCTGCTGTACTGGATCGGCGAACATCAGGATTGCCTGGACGAGCCAGTGGCTGCGGCGTTTACCCCGCAACCGGCAAACACCATGCGCGGCATCTACCAACAGATGCTGCTGCTCGCACTGAGCAACCCGTTTCACCTTGCCGATGGCGAATGTGCACTGCTGTTCGGGGCGCTCTCGCCGCTGGCCGGGCTGGCGCGCTTGCTACCCTGGGATGAGGACGAAGAGATCGAAGGACCGACCATCGATCTGACCGAGGCGCAACCCTGCCTGAGCTACGCCCAGACGCCAGAAGGCAGCGCTGACTATCTACGCCGCTTCGAGCTGGGCGCCTTGCTGGTGGCCCTGCATGAGCCAGCGCCATTGCAAAGCAAGGCGGAACGCCAACTGCTGGAGCGTGTGCAACAGCATTGGCTGGGACGCCAGCAACGCCGGCATACCCGCGCCGACCATAGCTCGGAGTGCAGCCTGGTAGTCGGCCTACCCGTTATTCATGCGCAGTTGCTGGAACAACGGCCACTGCGCACCAGTGCGCAAATGCTCGACGCCAGTGCGGGCGGCGCACGCTTGTTGTGTAATGCAGATCAGGCCATGCAACTGTCAGTTGGCCAGCTTGTGCTATTGATCACCGGCAGCGATACACCAACCCTGGCCCTAGTACGCTGGCGGCACCTGAACAGTGAAGGCCTGCACTTGGGCCTGCGTTACCTGAAAGGCCTGCCGCGCCCTGTCTGGCTACGCCGCGCCCCCAGCGCCCAGACTCACCCTGGCGTACTGCAAAGTACACCAGCACCAGGCAATGGCTGGCACCACGGCTTGTGGCTACCTAATGGACAGTTTGTTGAAGGGGAGAATGTCTGGCTGCAACTGGCCAGCGCACACAATCAGGCGATCTTGCCACTGCCGACCGCGAATCTGGTCACCGCATCCGTCACCCGCTACCCAATGCAGTTGGCTTAAGCTGCTGTTACCCGTACGCTAAAACTGCGAGAAAGGTCACGCCGAACATCGGCCGAGTGCACAGTTTCATCGTGCGGGCCGCGCTTATAATTCATCGCACTACGCATGATGCGATCCGTTATTAGCCTGGAACACACCCATGACCCAAGCCCTCGATAAGTTGGTCGGCCCCGTGCCATCTGCCATCGTCAATCTCGCCCGCTTACAGGTCACCCCGTACGAAGGGCGCGTCGCTGAATTCAACGTAGCCGCCTGGCTGCACCTGCCAGGGCTGGCCAACCTGCCCGTATCCCTGTTGATCAGCTATCGTGACGGAACCACCCGCCGTGAAGTGATGGTCGACCACGGCAAGGTCAATCAGCACAGCAAGATTCTGCTTTCCAGCGTGGCTCGCCTGCCAGTGAAGCAGAAGATCGAAGAAATGCAGGTACGTCTGCGCTCTGCCGTTCCGGCGACCAGTCTGGTGGTTGAGGAGCTGTTCGTACAAGCAGTCGAACTGCCCCAAACCGATAGCCGCCAAGCACTCGCCTGATGGCACTCAGCAACACACAAACCCCGCGCACCGACGCGGGGTTTTGCATTTAGCGCGAGAACATTCCAGCCGGCCCACACTTGGTGTCGGAATCAGGCTGCACAACGGCTTCGGATGAGCCTGCAACAACTGACGACTCAGATGGACTGGAATTGACCAAGGACTGCGGCCAGCTGCTGAAGCGCAGGCCGGTAATACGATTGAGGCGCTCGAGTGCCTCTTGCGGATCACGCTGATACAGATGAATCACTTTGCCTTTAGTGGCTGTCATAACGCCTTCACACTCCGCCAATCCCTGCCCTGCTGGCAACCTGATCGCTATCTGCAGGACAGATAGCCAGAAGCGTGCCAGCTTCCCTTTAACCGCGTTTGGCGACCTTCATGGTCGCCGTGCCATCATGCGCCATCAGCACAACGCCGCAAACTGACGTTTTACGTCACTTTTCCGACTCTAACTCTGGTTGCAACCACGCTGCCAGGTCTTCGCCAAATAACGCAATCTGCTCTTCCTGCAGCTTCACCAAGCCACTGCGCAGCGCCGGATACCAGACCTCATCGAGCTGCTCGGGCAGGTTCTCTGCCCTAGGCAGCGGCCAGGGACTGTGGCTCAACAGCTGCTGCAGTGAATAATGGCCAAGATCGCGACTCAACACCCAGGTTCCAGAACCGGTCGGGGCGATTAGCTTCTGCTGCTCAAGAAACACCAGAATCTCTTCCCATTCATGCTCAGCCAGCGACCAGCCCTGACGCTGCACATCCAGTAAGCGCACTTTCAAACCCGATTGCTGACGCTCATAGAACACCCGCAGCACACCAAGCGCCATCAACAGACGCGGTATCGCACGCTTGCGCCATTGCTGGGAGAACCCCAGGTTACAGACCAGTTCGGCGCCAAACAGCACAATCAGCCAGGACAGATAGATCCACAACAGAAACAACGGCACCGTGGCAAATGCCCCGTAGATCAGCTGATAACCGGGAAACAGGCGCACATACAGGCCGAATAGCATCTTCGCCACTTCGAACAGTACCGCTGCAAACAAGCCACCCAGCAATGCATGGCGAACGGGTACCTGTGCATTCGGCACCGTGGCATACAGCAGGGTAAATGCCGCCACACTGAATAGCAGCGGCATAAATTTCAGCAGGGCCTGAGCACCGATCAGTGCATCCGGCCCCGAGATCAGTGACAGCGATGTGAAGTAAGTGCTGATAGCAAAGCCACCGCCCAGCAGCAGCGGCCCCAGGCTGAGGATCGCCCAGTACAGCAAAAAACTCGACACACCCCGGCGCGGCTGGCGCACACGCCAGATGGTGTTGAAGGTTTTCTCGATCGTCACCAGCATCCAGAATGCCGTCGCAGCCAACACGGCCACACCAATCCAGGTCAGCTGGCGCGCCTGAGTGGTGAAATCACGCAGGTATTGCTGCAGGGTTTCACCTGCAGAGGGCACGAAATTGCGGAAGATAAAGCTCTGAATCTGCTCTCCAGTATCCTGAAACGCCGGAATGGCTGAGAGCATGGAAAAGGTCACCGTCATCATCGGTACCACCGCAAACAGGGTGGTGTAGGTCAAGGCCGCCGCATTGCTGGTGCCTTGGTCGGCGATAAAGCGCTGCAACAGAAAACGCCAGAACTCCAACAGATTGTTAACACGCTGCAGCATGCCCTCTCCTTAGCCATTTGCATCCCCGCAACCTGCACTCCAGGCGCAGGCGTGAATGCCGTTAGCGGTTAGAATAGCCGCCATCGAAGGTAACCGGCGACCCGAACATGACCGCTATGACGCTTTACCATAACCCGCGCTGCTCAAAATCGCGCAATGCATTGCAATTGCTGGAAGATCGCGGCCACAGCCCAACTATCGTGCGCTACCTGGAAACACCGCTGAGCGCCCCCCAGCTGCAGACACTGCTGGATAAGCTCGGCATCGGCCCACGGCAACTGCTGCGCACTGGCGAAGATGAATACAAAACCCTCGGCCTGAACGACCCACAGCTAACCGACGCACAGCTGATCGCGGCCATGGTTGAGCAGCCCAAATTGATTGAACGACCCATTCTGGTCGTCGGCGACAAAGCCGTCATCGGTCGCCCACCTGAAAATGTTCTGGAGATTCTGCCGTGAGCGCACCCTACATTCTGGTGTTGTATTACAGCCGCCATGGCGCAACTGCCGAAATGGCCCACCAGATCGCCCGTGGCGTAGAAATGGGTGGCCTCGAAGCACGCCTACGCACCGTGCCTGCCGTATCGAACGAATGCGAAGCAGTGGCTGCGGACATCCCGGCCGAAGGCGCGTTATACGCTAGCCTCGATGACCTGAAGAACTGCGCCGGCCTGGCGCTCGGCAGCCCGACCCGCTTCGGTAATATGGCCGCACCACTGAAATATTTTCTCGATGGCACCAGCGGCCTGTGGTTGACCGGCGGCCTGGTCGGCAAACCGGCAGGGGTATTCACCTCAACCGCCAGCCTGCACGGCGGCCAGGAAACCACCCTGCTGTCGATGCTATTACCGCTGCTGCACCACGGCATGCTAATCACTGGCCTGCCCTACAGCGAAGCCGCGCTGCTGGAAACCCGTGGCGGCGGCACGCCTTATGGCGCCAGCCACCATGCCGGCGCCGATGGCAAACGCGCCCTGGATGAACATGAGACAGCCCTGTGTCGCGCGCTCGGCCAGCGCCTGGCGCACACCGCAATCAAACTGGAGAGTGTCCGTGGCTAGAATCGCCAAACCGCTGCCCAGCCTGGAATGGCTGCAACCGCGCCTGAACATCAGCCGCGTCGCCAGTCTGTTGAGCTTCTTCAGCCTGACCGCCCTGCTGCTGGTGTGGAATCTGCACTACGCCAACATCCCGGGCAAACTGCTGTGGGTCATCCTTGGCCTGCAACTGACCCCGCTGCTGCTGCTCGCCCCTGGCCTGCTACTGGGCAACGCGCGGGCGCATGCCTGGGCCTGCTTCGTGGTCAACCTATACTTTATCCAGGGCGTACTTGCCGCGTTCGATCCGAGCAAAGCACTGTATGGCTGGCTACTCAGCCTGCTCAGTTTCAGCCTTTTCTGCGCTGCACTGATGTTCACCCGCTGGCGCTTTCAGTACGAACGCAAGCTGGCCGGGGAATAACGGCGCACTCCTGACCTCAAAGCAACACCCGCAAGTGCCGTTGCTTTGAGGTAGGCAGTTACCAGCCCAGGGTTTCCTTGAGGAAGGGAATGGTCAGCTTGCGCTGAGCCTGCAACGAGGCCTGATCCAGACGCTCAAGCAATTCGAACAGCGCACTCATGCTGCGCTCACCGCGAGTCAGGATAAAGCGCCCAACCTCATCACTGAGGTGCAGGCCACGGCGCGACGCGCGCAATTGCAGGGCGCGCAACTTGTCCTCATCGGACAGCGACTGCATCTGAAACACCAACGCCAGGGTCAGGCGCGATTGCAGATCAGCCAACTTGATTGGCAGCTCACGCGGCGAAGTGCCTGCAGCCAACAACAGACGTCGCCCGCTATCACGCAGACGATTGAACAGGTGGAACAGCGCCTCTTCCCACTCACTGTTACCAGCCACAGCATCCAGATCATCCAGACAGACCAGCTCACACTGCTCCAGGTTATCCAGCAACGCCGGGCCGTACTCGACCACTTCGCCTAACGGCAGATAAACCGCTGGCTCACCACGCTGCTCAAAACGCAGACACGCCGCCTGCAGCAGATGGCTGCGCCCAACACCCTCCCCCCCCCACAGGTAGATCAGGCTTTCGGTCCAGCCAGCTTCGGCCTCACACAGCCGCTCGACATAGCCGAGGGCCGCCGCGTTGGCACCGGGGTAATAGTTAGCGAAGGTGGCGTCATCACGCAGACGCACACCTAAAGGCAGTTGTATGGGTGTCATGCTGGGTTGGGCGGCTCGTCGGAGCCGTTGGCTGGCTCACCATAAAGATCAGAAAGTTTATAGAAATCATGCAGATGACGCACTAACACCATAATCACTGCAGCAACTGGCAAGGCCAGAAGGACGCCGGTGAAGCCGAACAGTTGGCCGCCGGCCATGATGGCGAAGATCACCGCAACCGGATGTAGGCCGATGCGATCGCCCACCAGCATTGGTGTCAGCAGCATGCCTTCGAGCATCTGGCCGACGATAAAGACTGCAGCGATGGCCACCAGTGGATAAGGGTCCATGCCGAACTGAAACAGGCCGGCCGTCAATGCCGCACCGATGCCGACCACCACGCCCAAATACGGCACGATGCTGGCAAGACCTGCCAGTACACCGATCAGTAACCCGAGTTCCAGGCCAATCACCATCAGCCCGGTGGCATACATTACACCTAGCGCCAGCATCACCAGTAACTGACCGCGCAGGAAAGCGCCGAGTACTTCGTGGCACTCACCGAACAGCTGCACAACCAGGCCTTCACGGCCGCGCGGCAGCAGGCTGCGCAGCTTCGCGACCATCAAGTCCCAGTCGCGCATCAGGTAGAAGCTCACTACTGGAATCAGCACCAGGTTCGCCAGCCAAGCCAGCAGAGCCAGGCCTGAAGAGGTGGCCGTGGACAGTAGCATGCCGACGATATCGGTGGTTTTACCCAACTGCCCGGACAACGCGGTTTTCAGTTGATCGAAACGCCAGAAGCCTTCACTCAGCCCCAACTTGAGTTGAACCCATGGCAGGGCCTGATTCTGTGCCCAGTCGAGCATCTCCGGGATCAACTCGTACAAACGCACCAGCTGCTTGCCCAGCATGGGCACCAATACCAGCAGCAGGATGGCCATGATCAGGGTGATCAGTGCAAAGACCACCACCACGCCCCAAGTCCGCGAGAGTTTCCAGCGCTCCAGACGGTCGACCAGCGGGTCGCCCATATAGGCCAGCAGGACGCCGATCAGAAACGGCGAGAGAATCGGCGCCAGCAGGTACAACAGGCCGCACAGCAGCAGCGCCCCGACTATCCATATCCAACGGTGCGAATCGATCATGCCCAGCGCTCCATATGCCAACGTTTTATCCAGAAATACTCAAACCGCGAGGCCCGTTACATAAGAAAACCGCAGCTCGATAGCTGCGGTTTTCAAATCAGGGACCGGAGTAATTGCCGCAGTCTACCAGCGAAACCTCAGCACATTCTCAGGCGCTACCACTGCGGAAGCGGGCTCAGCCGCAGTAGCCGGCGGCGCCACCGACTGGCTGGCGTCAACCACTGGTGCTTCTGCCGGCACTTCCTGCAAGCGCGCCAGGCCCAGTTGCGCACGCAGTTGTTCGGCATTGGCATTGATGGCAAAGGTCAGCGTGTCGCCCTGCACCTTGCGCAGTTGCGCCGCGAATGGCTCAAGAATGCGCTGCAGCTCGGCATAACGCGCCAGGTCAACGCCCTGCACTTCCACGGTCAGACCGCTGGCCGCGCCGGCGGCGACAATAAAGCGGGGAGCCAGACGTTGGTTGACCGCCAACAGAATGGCATCGGCCAACGCGGCTTGATCGGCACCCTGCACAGTGCCCTGCTCCCGCTCATCGCCCAGCCACAGGCGCCACTCGGCCTGCCATGTGCCGTTTGCTTCGCGTGCCACAACTGCCAGCAAAGCATCGGCGGCGTAGCGTTCAGAGGCTTCACGTAGGGCAGCCGGATCATTGGCAGTGAGGTTTTCCGGCACCGCCACCAGTTGCTCGGCCAGGTCAGCCAACGGCAGACGCAGCGGCAGACCACGGTGCTGTGCGGCCTGATTAAGTGGTGCGGCGGCAGCTTGGCCATCACCCAGCAGACGGCTGCCGTCGCTAGCATCACTCAACCACCACAGCAGAATGCTCGGACGATTTGCGCCCCATAGCGCCAGCCCTGCCTGACGCAGGCTGCGATCGGTGCTCAGTGGGTCAAAGTCGACCAGCAACTGCTCGCCCTCATAGCCATATTGGCTGACGATCTGTTGCGGGTCCTTGCGCAGCGCCGCCAGTGCCGGGTTCTGCGCCGCATCGGCCTTGCCGGTCAGGCGCAACACCAGAGTATCCAGCGCGCGGCTCAGGGCGGCAGCACGTTCTTCCGGTTGCTGGCTGCTGACCGCTTCGCGGACTTGGTACAGATTACTCACCGGCGCGGCAAACGCCGGCAGGCCGGACAGCGACAAACAGACTAGAAGCAGGCGAGCGGTCAAACGCATGGATGAATTCTCGACGGACGGAAAGTGGCGCGCAGGCCAGGTTTAACAACAGTTGTGACCAACCCACGCCAAATAAGGCAGGCTGCGGTGGCTCAAGAGTGCGAGTTTAGGTGCTGTTAAGGCGCATTCCAAAGCCCTTTTCAGCCGCAGACTGCCAACAACAGCCAGATTTCGAGCTTAAACAGCCGCCCCAACAGCCGCAACCTTAGCGGGTGGCCGCTGCCGGGTAAGCCTGATAAAATCGCGCGCCTTCGCAGACCGCCGCCATAAGCAGCGGTGCCAATCCGAATTTCCCCTAAAGGCCTGGATCTATGAGCAAGCAACCCTCCATCAGCTACAAGGACGCAGGTGTAGATATCGACGCAGGCGAAGCCCTGGTCGAACGCATCAAAGGCGTGGCCAAGCGCACCGCGCGTCCGGAAGTAATGGGTGGGCTGGGTGGCTTCGGCGCCCTGTGCGAGATCCCGGCGGGCTACAAGCAACCGGTCCTGGTTTCCGGTACTGACGGCGTCGGCACCAAGCTGCGCCTGGCGCTGAACCTGAACAAGCACGACAGCATCGGCCAGGAC
>Ga0247831_1001653_pt1 | contig 40453 bp, 47 predicted proteins | sample LaCruzMarch2015__9_FD_192406 | JGI IMG/M metagenome (GOLD analysis project Ga0247831, IMG submission 192406) | Freshwater microbial communities from meromictic Lake La Cruz, Castile-La Mancha, Spain - LaCruzMarch2015_1m | ecosystem: Environmental > Aquatic > Freshwater > Lake | place: Spain...
TCGCCCCGGTGTTCCTGCACCATGCGTACAGCGCGTTCGCGCATTTCTGGTGAAAAACGATTTGATTTCTTGTTCATGGCTCCATCTTCTCAAAGTTTGGAGCCTCCTCAAAACCCGGGGCGATTCACTCCACGCAGGTCAGTTGGACCAAAGCCGTGCGTTTTAATCAGTGATTTAACAGTTTCTAAATCAGCATCTCGCGATTGCTTTTTCAGTTCTTCAACTTTGGCGTTTGCTTCAGCAGCGGCTTTTAGTGCTGCAGCCAGTTGATCATTTGCTGTTACCATCTATCTAGACCCTTAAAATGATTTAGTAATTGCGACACTGAATATAGTCGCATTGTCTGATTCGCCCGAAATCTTTGCATAATGAATCAATGACAAGCGTGCTGCCATATCATCACCTAATTTGGCATCATATCCAACTCCATACAACGTTCCACTTCCTTTAGTTGTATCGTCGTATGGAAGCGTTGTTGTTGCTATTTTGAAATCACCGCTAATTTTATTGTCGTATCTATGACCACCAATTTTAAAAAAGTATTCGTTGAGTCCACTCGAAATATTTGGGCGCAATAGAACTCCATAGTCGTAACCACTTACAACACTTGTGAAGTTTGCTGTGTAAGCACTGTTTCCGAGGCTTGCTCCTGTAGTTCCAGTAACTCCAAGTTTTGTATCGCTTGACTGCATATATCCAAACTCAACATCAATATTTTCTGTTACTTTATATCCGCCAAAGATTCTGAACTCTGTCAAATACTTATCCTGTGTAACAACAGAACTTCCCCCAAGAATATCAACCATTGCTGACGCCAAGTCAGTAGTTTGGTTTTCATTTTGGGCATATCCAACTTCTAATCCGCCATAAAATTTGGGTGTAAATCCCTCAGCATATGAAACGCCTGAAAGGCTGCTAGCTACAACTGCTATCAACAATAATTTTTTCATTTCTTACTCCTTGTTTAAAAATACACTCGACTTGTTTACTGAAATTTTACACGCTGCAACATCAAATATTGAAATTTAATTTTTTTTGAATTTTCTGCCTCACAATATTTTCCCATTCTGTTCATATGTACTTTACTTTTTCTCATATGTTTTCTTTGTTTCTTATAAATTTAGCTTATAATGCACCAGCTAGGCTTAATGCTCTTGTCAGTGATACTTTTCCATGTCCATATATTGGACTCACACCTGTAAAATCATCATTTCCATCATTATTGATATCCTTATTTGCAGATAGTAAAATAACACTTGCAATTTGTGCAGAACTTAGAGATGGATATTTCTGTTTAACAATTGCAGCAATCCCTGCAACTCTTGGGGATGCAAACGAAGTTCCCATTACATTTGGATCGCCTTCATCACCTGAAGCTAGTACGAATCGCTCAGCTAAAATTCCTGCTCGTGTTGAGTAAGTAGCGATGTTTTCTGATGTCCCTGTTCCAGAAGTTGCTCCAACTACAATTACATTATTTTTAGTAGCTGCCTGGAACGCCATTGCAACAGCTACCGAGTTACATCCGTTCAAATCTTGTGATGCACATGCGGCGCCTCCATTTCCAGCTGCAACAGTAATTACTGCATCAATATTAGGTAGTGGAATTTTCTCTACTTCTGCCATAACTTGATTAAATGTTTTTCCAGAAGTAGATATTTCAGAACCCAAACTTAGATTAATTACTCCTAATGATGAAGAATTCAATAAGTGACCTTGAATATCAGCGACCGTTTGAATAGGGTTTTGTGATGATGATAAATTAACGTTGTTATTTACTACATTTGACTCTTTCGCTACGCCAGCTACTTTTTTGTACGTTATATCAAAAAGTTTCTGATATCCAAGTGAACCAGATCCAGAGATGTAATAGTTCGGCTCACAATTAATCGTGTAATTTAGCCCTGCCCTTAAAGTTGTACATGAATTTTTATTTAAAGTTTTAACAGTAGCGGTAATTGAAGTTGATGTCAGTTGCTGCCCATCAAAATCTCCTCCTGCGATATTTGCGACTAAACTCCCGTGTGTCCAAGGCGTGCTCCATGAATAGACTATGTCATAGTTACCTTGAACTTTTCCATAATCATAAGTAGAAACCTCGTATATGGATGTTCTAGTTATCGTAGGTGTATTTTTGATAACTGCACTTGATACTGAATTGAAGTCATCAATTACAGAAATTGTTATACCGCGCCCTGTCCATCCAGATGCCCAAGCTGTTGTTATTTCATTTGTAATGTGTGTGGCAGGATAAACTTGGAAAGCTACACTGTTAGCAGCGTGGTAAATTGCATCTGGGTAGCCATATCCGCCAAGTGCATTAGATTGTGCAAAAGCGACAGTGCCTAAACCATAATCTGTAACATCAGTAGGAAATGATGTTGATCCCAATGTTGGCAGTGAGGTTAATTTTATTGGTGTTGTTAGCGTATATGATTTAACACTACCAGCACTTCCACTTTTATATTCTTCACCTCCACCCTCACCCCCACCACAGGATGAAATTAATATCAATACACCTAATGTAATAATATTTTTGATTAGGCTAAACATCATTTTTTCTTTTTTTGTTATTAATTAAAAAATTTTGTAAGCTAGATGTATGGTTTCCTAGATTGATATTTGAATGTGTGAATCACTTAGCTAAAGACATTTGTAATTCGTTGTGGATATCTTTTGTCCAATCTGGTGCAAATATATTTGTAGACATCGCTTTTTTTGAAACAACCTCTACTTCAGTTTCTTGCTGATTTTTAGGTTTTAAAAAAATTGCAATATTTTCTCCGTAACTTAATGCACTGATACCACGTTGAGCAAGGATATAACCATCAGTTTTATTCTCAGTAGCAACATCAAGTTTCAACTTCGAAAGTACTTTTATTGTTGCATTCCAAGATTTATCTATATTTGCTTTGTATACTTTACGTACACCTTCTCCCTCTGCCTTACGAGCATCAGCCAAGGTTGTACAGCCTTGTAGAATTGCTATTAAAGTTAACAGTAATACTGATTGAAATATTTTTTGCATTTTGTCGTCCTAACATTAATGCAAATTATGAAAAGCATTGTTATTTTTGTCAATGGAACTTACGCCAACTTATCCGCTGCCATAGTCGCAGTCAACTTTGAGTAGTGCTTTTCAATCATTGCGGCACTATTTCCCATCTGCTTGCTCAGCGTGTGTATGTCCGTGCTGTTGTTCAATAGTTCTAACGTAGCGTAGGTGTGACGCAGGCTGTACAACGTTCTTGTCTGTCCTTGTGCGTCCTTTAGTAGTCCACAGTCTCTCAGTAGCCGTCTGAACGTGCCACGCAAGTCGTGCGGTTGGTAACCGTTGCTGAAACGAAACAACAACTGTGGCACACGTGTAGTCAGCACAGTCTCAAACTCCAAGCCACTTATGTCCTTCTGTCTTGCGTGTAAGCGTCGCAGTACGTCAACAGCCCTGTGTTTGGCAATCAGCCAACGCCCACCTGTTTTGCCACTGACCCACACACGCAGATACTTAATGTCTTTGTGTGTGTGCCACTCTATGTCTTTCCAACAAATGCCCATTGCTTCTGTGCCGTGTCGCATACCTGTCAGCAACAGCATCTCCACGTAGTCACGCACCAACGGACGTATTTCGTGTTCTACAGCCGATCGTCCAGCGTGTTGCCAAGTTTCCATAAACACAAGCAACGTGTTTATCTCTTGTTCTGTAAACGCAGGTCGTGTTTTGCCCTTCAACCCCTTACTCGTTAACTTGGGCACAGGCACACGCTCGCTAATGAATCCCTGTGCCACTGCCGTGGCAATCACACGGTTCCAAGCACTTGTAAAGTTGTTCAGCGTTGACGTTTTAGGTTGACGCAACATCTGCCTGTCGCGCCACAGTTCAAACTCAACAACGTCTGTGTGCGTTATCTCCTCTAACCTGTGCTCAGCAAAGTAGGGCACAAAATACTTCTCTATACAACTGACGTAGGTGTGAAACGCAGTCTTGCCATTGCTTGCGTCTATTTGTTTACGCAGTTCTGTCAGCGTCAGTGCCGCTATCTGTGCGTAAGAGTGTGTGCGGTGTGCTAAACCCAGCCGCTGTCTGTACCGTGCTTGGTCGTAGATGTCACAGGCTACTGTAGGCACTCAACACCTGCAGGCGTTGTGTGGGGGTGAGAGGGGGAGGTGTTGCTGTTTGTGCTTTAGGTTTGCGTACAGTCACAGCAACGTCACTGCACTTGTACGTTGAGTGGGCACAGCGTGGGGGCACACTGACTTAACGCAGGAGCAAAGAAAAAACCGTAGCACTTAAAGTAATGCTACGGTTTTCAAATGGTGGCCTGGGGCAGAATCGAACTGCCGACACGCGGATTTTCAATCCGCTGCTCTACCAACTGAGCTACCGGGCCGTGAGGGGGTGAACTATACCACTGTGCCCTGGGCTCACTGCGCCTGCGGTGTCAGCTTCTCGCGCTCTTGCTTGAACTTGTCGTAGTCCGGCAATCGCTGGGTATCGGGCATGGTTTTATCGGGTCGCATTTGCTGTTGTTGGCGAATGCCCTCATAGACGCCCTGCTCGGTCAGCATGGCGCAACCGCCAATCACAGCGAAGATGGGTACAAGCCAGTGCATGCGACAACTATAAACGCGGCAAGGCACAATACCCGCTACAAAGCTGACAACCCATGACCCAACCCCAACTGCGCTGCACCCACCTCACCAAACGTTTTGGCGACAACCTGGTGGTCAACGACCTGTCCTTTGAACTGCTGCCCGGCGAATGCCTGGGCGTGATTGGCCCCAACGGGGCGGGCAAAACCACCACTTTCCGCATGTGTCTGGGGCTGACAGCGCCCGACAGCGGCAGTGTGCACATCTTTGACCAAGCCATGCCGCAAGAAGCTTTGGCCATCAAACAGCGCTTGGGCGTGGTCAGCCAGTTCGACTCCCTCGATCCGGATTTCACCTGTGCCGAAAACCTGTTGGTTTATGGCCGCTATTTCGGCATGCGCGATGCAGAGATCCAAGCCCGCATCCCCCAGCTGCTGGAATTTGCCGCGCTGACCCACAAAGCCAGCGCCAAACCCGGCGAACTCTCTGGCGGCATGAAGCGCCGTTTGAGCTTGGCGCGCTCGCTGATCAACAACCCTTCCCTGTTACTGCTCGACGAGCCCACCACGGGCCTGGACCCGCAGGCGCGGCACCTGATGTGGGAACGCTTGCAACAACTTTTGCAACAAGGCAAATCGATTTTGCTGACCACGCATTTCATGGACGAGGCCGAACGCTTGTGCGATCGCTTATTGGTGGTGGACCATGGTCGAAAGATCGCCGAGGGCAAGCCCCGCGACCTGATTACCGCGCATCTCGAGCCCGACGTGGTTGAGGTCTATGGCGGCGACGCCCAGGCCTTGGCGCAAGGCGAGCTGCGCGCCCATGCAGAGCGCATCGAGGTCAGTGGCGACACCGTGTTTTTCTATACCCAAACCGCGCAGCCGTTGTTGCAGGCTTTGGTCGCCTACCCAGGCGTTCGCAGCCTGCACCGACCTGCCAATTTGGAGGATTTGTTTTTGAAACTCACAGGGCGGCAAATCCGCGAGGAGGGGTGATGCGCCTGCGTTTTTGGCCTGTGTTTTTGCGCAATTTCCTGGTTTGGAGAAAGCTCCTCATCCCTTCACTGATCGCCAACATTGCCGAGCCGTTGATGTGGCTGGTGGCTTTTGGTTATGGCATGGGTGCCTTGGTGGGCGAGGTGCGGCTGGGCGACCAGGCGGTGCCCTACATCGTGTTTTTGGCCAGCGGCTCGATTTGCATGAGCGCGATGAACGCGGCCACCTTTGAGGCGCTGTACTCTGCTTTCTCGCGCATGCATGTGCAAAAAACCTGGGACGGCATCATGAATGCACCGGTGCGATTAGATGATGTGCTGCTGGCCGAGATGCTGTGGGCTGCGTTCAAGTCGCTGTTCACGGTCAGCGCGATCTTGGTGGTGATGTTTGGTTTGGGGATCGTGCAGTCCTGGAAGCTGTTGATGGCCTGGCCAATCTTGTTGGGCACGGGCGTGGTGTTCAGTTGCTTGGCACTGATTTTCAACGCGCTGGCCAAGGGCTACGACTTCTTCACCTATTACTTCACGCTGTTCCTCACTCCAATGATGTTCTTGAGCGGGGTGTTTTTTCCTTTGGACACCTTGCCTGATGCGGTGCGAGTGTTGGCGCAATGCCTGCCGCTGACCCATGCGGTGGCCTTGGTCAGGCCGCTGTTTCTAGACCAGTGGCCGCAAGCTGCCTGGTTGCATGTTGGCGTGTTGGTGCTGTATGGCAGCCTGGCCTGGCTGATTGCCCTGCACCTGACCCGCAAGCGCTTCAAGCAATGAGTCAGTATTGCCGCTCGGGTACATACACCCGCAAACCGTCCATGAAGTACTCGACCACGATCTGACAGGCCAAGCGGCTGTTGGCTTCGCGGGTGGTGGCGACAAAATCCAGCATGGCCGATTCTTCTTCGCTGGGCTCGAACATCTCGGCCAAATGCTCTGGCTCAATGAAGCAATGGCAGGTGGCACATGTGCAGTTGCCACCACACTCGGCGGTGAAGCCGTCGACACCGGCTTCACGCGCGGCGCTCAAGAGTGTTTGGCCATTGACTGCCGAGGCTTCATGTGTTGCCCCATCGGGTTGGATGAAAAACAATTTGATCATCAGTCAGCATACACCCCAGCAGCTTTGATGATGGGGCTCCATTTGGCAATTTCAGACATGACGAACTTGCGGTGCTCGTCGGGTTCGGTGCGTTTGTCGGTGACCATGACCGCACCCAGCGCCTCTTGCTTTTTCACAAAGGCGGGGTCGGTGAGCACCGCACGCAAAGCAGTATGCCATTTGGCTTGCACCTCTGGTGGCAGACCTTTGGGCGCATAAACGCCGTGCCAAATGCTGACCTGAAAACCTTTGACACCCAGCTCTTGCATCGTGGGCAATCCACTCAAACTGGGCAAGCCCAAGCGCTTGGCAGAAGTGACCGCATACGCCTTGACCTTGTTGCTCTCGATATAGGCCATGGTGTTGGTGGTTTGGTCGCACAGCAGATCGATTTGTCCGCCCATCAAGTCGGTGATCGCCATGGACACGCCTTTGTAGGGGATGCTGGCCATCTCGGTGCGCAACGAGGCTTGCCACAGCAAGCCACACAAGTGCGAGGCTGAACCCACACCGGCATTGCCCAGGTTGACCCGGTCTTTGTTCTTGGCGATCCAAGCGGTGAGCTGCTTGTAGTCGGTGGCTTCCAACGTCGGCCGGGCCACGATGGTCATGGGCACCTCGTGGATCATGCCCAAGTAGGTGAAATCGGTTTCAACTCGGAAATTGAGTTTGCGCACCAGTGAGGGCATGGTGGCCATGCCGATGTGGTGTATCAAGATGGTGTGCCCATCGGGTCTCGCCCTCGCCACTTTTTGCGTGGCGATCGCGCCACCGGCCCCCAAGCTGTTCTCCACCACGATGTTGGCACCCAAGGGCTTGCGCAGGGCTTCTGCCATGTCACGCGCCAAGCGATCGGTGGGACCGCCCGCGGTGAACGGCACCACCAGGGTGATCGGCTTGTCTTTGATCGGAAAGCTTTGTGCGGCTGCACCTGCAGCAGACAAACAGCACGCAAGGGCGGTGAGGCATCGCCCCACCAGGGTCAGCCCAAATTTATTTGTAGCTGCGCGCATCTTCAATCACCTTACCATCGTTGGGTAAGCTGCCGGGCGCGACAAAACTGACCTCGGCACGCAGTTTGGTGATGTCGCGCACGGCTTGCTCAATCGCGCTGGTCAGCGCGTCGCTGGCTTGCGTGGTTTCCACATGCAGGTGCATCTGATCGTTGGCCATCTCGCCACTGATCACCAAGCGGGCCTTGCCCACTTGCGCAAAACGCTTGACCACCTGGTCGACTTGGCCGGGGTGGACAAACATGCCGCGCACCTTGGTGGTTTGGTCGGCGCGGCCCATCCAGCCTTTGATGCGTTGGTTGCTGCGTCCGGTGGGGCAATGGCCGGGCAGCACCGCGGTCAAATCGCCCGTGCCAAAACGGATCAGCGGGTAATCGGGGTTCAAGGTGGTCACCACCAATTCGCCCACCTCGCCTTCTGCCACCAAGTCGCCGGTGCCCGGGCGCACGATCTCAACGATCACGCCCTCGTCCAACACCAAACCTTCGCGGGCCGAGGTTTCATAGGCAATCAATCCAATGTCAGCCGTGGCATAGCACTGGTAAGCGGTCACGCCCTGCGCCAAAAACCAATCGCGCAAGGACGGCGGGCAAGCCTCGCCACTGACCAAGGCTTTGCGCAAGAAAGGTAAGGTCACGCCGGTTTCAGCGGCTTTTTCCAGGATGATTTTCAAAAAACTCGGGGTGCCACAGTAGCCTGCGGGACGCAAGTCGAGCATGGCTTGCAACTGTTGTTCGGTTTGCCCTGTGCCGGCGGGAAACACACTGCAGCCCAAGGCATGCGCACCGCTTTCCATGATTGAGCCAGCGGGTGTGAAGTGGTAGCTGAAACAGTTGTGGATCAATTCACCGGGGCGAAAGCCAGCGGCAAACAAAGCACGGCCAACGCGCCAATAGTCAGCGCGCTTGCCTTCGGGTTCGTAGATCGGGCCAGGGCTGGCAAACACGCGGGGCATGTGTTGACCAAAGCGCACAGCAGAAAAACCACCAAACACGTCTTGGCTGCGTTGGGCTTGCTGCCGCTCAAGCAATTCGTATTTGCGGGTCACAGGCAACTGGGCCAGGGCGGCTCGGCTGTGGATGCTGGCTGGGTCCACGCCCTGCAAAATCTGGGCAAAGGCGGTTGCATGGGCTTGCGCATGGGCGATTTGCAGAGGCAACGCCGCCAATAAAGCAGCTTCGCGTTCAGCAGGCAAGCGCTGCTCTGCAGGGTCGAAGTGCTCGGGTAGGGCTTGCATCGGTTCAGGCCAGCCAACGCTTGCGGCGCTTGTAGCTTTTCACGTCTTTGAAACTCTTGCGTTCGCCGCCGCCCATGCCCAGGTAAAACTCCTTGACGTCTTCATTGTTGGCCAGGTCGCTGGCGGCCCCGTCCATCACGATGCGGCCCGACTCCATGATGTAGCCAAAGTCGGCATAGCGTAGCGCCATGTTGGTGTTTTGCTCGGCGAGCAAAAAGGTAACGTGCTCTTTGTGGTTGAGGTCTTTCACAATGGTGAAAACTTCTTCCACGATTTGCGGAGCCAACCCCATTGACGGTTCATCGAGCAGCACCAAACTTGGGTTGGCCATCAAGGCGCGGCCAATCGCACACATCTGCTGCTCGCCACCCGAGGTATAGGCTGCTTGCAAGCTGCGACGGGTTTTCAGGCGTGGGAAGTAGTTGTAGACCTTCTCGAGGTTAGCGGCAATCTCGCCCTTGTCACGGCGGGTGTAGCTGCCGGTGAGCAGGTTTTCTTCGATCGTCAGATGGGCAAAGCAATGCCGCCCCTCCATCACCTGCACCACGCCACGCTGCACCAAATCCGCAGGCGACAGGTTTTCAATCCGCTCGCCGCGCAGCTCGATGCTGCCCTTGGTCACTTCACCGCGTTCGCCCTTGAGCAAATTGGAGATGGCACGCAAAGTGGTGGTCTTGCCTGCGCCATTGCCGCCTAAGAGCGCGACGATACCGCGCTCGGGCACTTGCAAGGACACGCCCTTTAACACCAAGATCACATGGTTGTAGATAACCTCGATGCCGTTGACATTCAAAACCATGTTGGGCGCGCTCATGGGTGTATCCGGTTCAGATCAAGACTGACAGTCTTGGCCAGTGCGGCGGGTGAGTTTTTTCTCGGCGGCGTATTTGTCAGCGGTGGCTTTCACCAAGGGCTTCAAAATTTGTTCGTCGGCTTGCATCCAGTCGGAAGTGAACACCCAATTTTTGCCATCCCAGGTGTGAATACGGGTCCATGCCGCGCCCATGTGGTCCATACAAGAGGTGCTGATCGGGCGCATCACGCCTTTGAACCCTAGGGCATCGAGTTTGGGTTGGGTCAGGTTCAGATTTTCCAAGCCCCAGCGCACTTGCTCGCCGGTCATGACCTTGCCTTTGCCAAAACGCTCTTGGGCAGAACGGATGCCCTCTACGCCGATCATGGCGCTCATCACACCGCGCAAATACAGCACCTGCCCGACTTCTTCTTTGGGGCCTGTGCCTTGGCCTTTGGCATGGATCTGGGCCAACAAAGTTTTGACAATGTCGGCGTTGGGTTCAGCACCGTGCTGGATAGTCACTGCGTTGTAACCCTTGGCACCATCGGCCACATCCTTCACATCCTGCTCGGCACCGGCCCACCAGACGCCATACATTTTTTCGCGGGCATAGCCAGTCGCTTGTGCTTCCTTGATGGCGGTCGAGTTCATCACACCCCAACCCCACAACACCACATAGTCAGGCTTGGCTTGGCGCACCTGCAACCAGGTGGCTTTTTGCTCCACGCCAGGCGGGGTGACGGGCAACAGTTGCAATTCAAAGCCGTGGATGCGCGCACGTTCTTGAATCAGGGGAATCGGCTCTTTGCCAAATGGGCTGTCATGGTAGACCAGCGCCACTTTTTTGCCTTTGAGCTTGTCCCAGCCGCCCTCTTTTTTGGCAATGGCTTGCATGATGGTGTCGGCGGCCACCCAGTAGGTGCCCGCGATCGGGAAGTTCCACTTGAACACCGCGCCATCGGCACTTTCGCTGCGGCCATAGCCCACCGTCAACACCGGGATTTTGTCGCCCGGGGCTTTTTCGGTGATGGCAAAAGTAGCGCCAGTCGAGAGGGTTTGCACAAAGCTTGGTTTTTTGCTTTTCAGGCGTTCATAGCACTCGACGCTGCGGGCGGTGTCATAGCCGGTTTCGCATTCCTCGTAGGTGATTTTGACGTTATTGATGCCGCCTTTGAGGTTCATCAACTTCAGGTAATCGACAAAGCCATTGGCCCAAGGTGTGCCATTGGGCGCGTAGGGGCCGGTGCGGTAGGACAGCACAGGAATGAATTGTTCTTTGGACTGCGCCAGCACCGGACTAACCGATGAAAGCATCACCGCGCTGAGCAGCGCGGACAACAACAAGACTGGTTTTTTCATCTTCGTCTCCTTTATGGAATTGGCAATACTTCGGGGTTCAATACGGGAACGGCCAGACACGCATTTTCTGCTTGCCGATCGACCACAACTTGGCCAAGCCATGCGGTTCCACGATCAGAAACCAAACGATCAAGCCACCAAAAATCATCAGTTCGGTGTGCGACACCACCGTGGTTGAAATCTCGATGCCCACCATGCCCGCGATGAAAGGCAGGGCTTGGTTCAAAAAAATGGGCAACAAGATGATGAAGGCCGCACCCAAAAAGCCGCCCATGATCGAGCCCAAGCCGCCAATGATCACCATGAACAACAAGCGGAAAGATTCATTCACGGAAAAAGCGCTCGGCTCCCAAGAGCCCATGTAAATGAAGGCCCACAACGCACCCGCCACGCCGATGATGAAGGAACTGACCGCAAACGCGCTGAGCTTGGCGTACATCGGGCGAATGCCAATGACGGCAGCGGCAACGTCCATGTCGCGGATCGCCATCCACTCGCGACCGATCGCACCGCGCACCAGGTTTTTGGCCAGCAAAGCCACCAGGCACAACAGCGTCAGGCAAAACAGGTATTTGCTGACATCGCTTTCAATCGGCAGGCCAAACACCTGCAAATTGGACACCGACACCGAGCCTGACGGCGTGTCCAAGGTGAACCACTTGATACGCAAAAACATCCAATCGGCAAAGAATTGAGCCGCCAAGGTGGCCACGGCCAGGTAAAGACCACGCACCCGCAAACTGGGTAAACCAAACAGCACACCGAACACCGTGGCGCACAAACCGCCCAAGATGAGCGCGGGTATGAGCGGCATGTCGGGCACACGGGCAAAGAAGTTGTAGGCGCCATAGGCGCCCACCGCCATGAAAGCGCCTGAGCCCAAAGAGATTTGGCCGCAATAGCCGACCAAGATATTCACGCCAATGGCGGCCATGGCCATGATCACAAAAGGAATCAAGATGGCGCTGAACCAGTAGTCGGTGGCAAGCAGTGGCGCGACAACGAAGGCCAGCAACAACATGGCCAGGATGAACCAACGATCCTGGGCAATAGGAAAGATCTGCTGGTCAGCTTGGTAGCTGGTTTTGAGTTGACCGTTTTCCCTGTAGAACATGCTTACACCCGGTCAATGATCTTTTCACCGAACAAGCCTTGGGGCCTGAAGAGCAAAAAGACGAGCGCCAATACATAGGCAAACCAAATTTCGATGCCACCACCGACAAATGGACCCAAATACACCTCGGAGAGTTTCTCGCCCACTCCGATGATCAGGCCGCCAATGATGGCGCCTGGCACCGAGGTGAGGCCACCCAAAATCACCACCGGCAATGCGCGTAAGGCGACAGTGGCCAAGGAAAACTGAACGCCGAGTTTGCTGCCCCAAATCATGCCAGCCACCAAGGCGACGAGACCGGCCACACACCAGACGATGACCCAAATGCGGTTCAAGGGAATGCCAATGGATTGCGCAGCTTGGTGGTCATCGGCCACAGCACGCAGTGCCCGCCCTGTACCTGTCTTCTGAAAAAACACCGACAAGGCGACCACCAAACAAGCGGCGATGAGTGCTGCAATCAGGTCTTCTAGGTTGATCAGGATGCCGCCCTCGAACACGTCTTGAAAAGCGATCACCGGTTCTTTGGGCATGCCAATGTCAATCTTGTAGATGTCACTGCCAAAAATCGATTGACCCAAGCCTTCAAGGAAATAGGTGATGCCCAAGGTCGCCATCAACAAGGTGGTGCCTTCTTGGTTGACCAAATTGCGCAGCACCAAGCGTTCGATCAACCAAGCCACGGCAAACATCACCACAGCGGCCAAGGCAAAGGCCATCAGGTTGACCAACCATGCCGGGCCCAAGCCCGCGGTGTTCAACCATTGGGCAAAACGCGCCATCGCCAAGGCGGCAAACAAAACCATCGCGCCTTGCGCAAAGTTGAACACCCCGGAGGCTTTGAAGATGAGCACGAAGCCAAGTGCCACCAAGGAATACAGCATGCCTGCCATCAGGCCACCGAGCAGTGTTTCAAGAAAGAATCCCATGTCTGTCAATGCCCTGTGCCGAGGTAGGCGCTGATCACCTCGGGGTTTTGACGCACCTCATCGGGTGTGCCGTCGCCAATCTTTTTGCCGTAATCCAACACCACCACGCGGTCGGAGATGTCCATCACCACGCCCATGTCGTGCTCGATCAACACCACCGTGGTGCCAAATTCATCATTCACATCCAAGATGAAGCGGCACATGTCTTGTTTTTCTTCGACGTTCATGCCCGCCATCGGCTCGTCGAGCAGCAGCACCTGCGGCTCGAGCGCCAGCGCGCGACCCAAGTCGACACGCTTTTGCAAGCCATAAGGCAACTGACCCACCGGGGTTTTGCGGTAGGGCTGGATTTCAAGGAAGTCGATGATTTCCTCGACCCGCTTGCGGTGTTGAATCTCTTCACGCTCAGCAGGCCCCCAGCGAATCGCTTGCAACAACAGATTGCTTTTCATGCGCAGGTTGCGCCCGGTCATGATGTTGTCGAGCACGCTCATGCCCTTGAACAATGCTAGGTTCTGAAAAGTGCGCGCCACCCCCATGACCGCCACTTGGTGGCTGTCCATGTGGCTGAAGGTTTGACCGCGAAACGTGATGCTGCCTTGCTGAGGTGTGTATACGCCATTGATGCAATTGAGCATCGAGCTTTTGCCCGCGCCATTGGGGCCGATGATGGCGCGGATTTCATGTTCGCGCACATCAAAGCTGATGTCTGAGAGCGCTTTGACGCCGCCAAAACTCAAAGAGATATTGTGGACATCGAGGATGACCTCGCCAATCTCGCGGCTCATGCGGCTTGCCCCACGGGTGCGAAGGTTTTCGCGTCCATCAGCGTCAAGGTCGCGCTCACGCTGCCACTTCTGCCATCCTCAAATTTGACCGCGGTTTCAATGTATTGCTGTGACTTGCCTTCGTACAAGGCACTGACCAAGGCAGCGTATTTGTCGGCGATGAAACCACGGCGAACTTTGTTGGTGCGGGTGAGTTCGCCGTCATCCGCGTCGAGCTCTTTGTGCAACACCAAGAAACGGCTGATCTGGCTGCCCGCCAGCAGCTTGTCTGCCGACAAATCGGCATTGACCTTCTCGACGCACTCAAGCACCAACTGGTAGACCTCTGTCTTTTGCGCCAAGTCGGTATAGCCCGCATAGGGCAGGTTGCGCCGCTCGGCCCAGTTACCCACTGCATCAAAGTCAATATTGACCATCACGCAGACTTTGTCGCGGCCATCGCCATAGGCCACCACCTCTTTGAGGAAGGGGAAGAACTTGAGCTTGTTTTCCACGTACTTGGGCGCGAACATTGCGCCATCATTGGCACCGCCCTTGATGCGGCCCACGTCTTTCACGCGGTCGATGATTTTCAAATGACCGTGCGCATCCAAGAACCCGGCGTCACTGGTGTGGTACCAGCCGTCTGCTGTCAATACTTCAGCAGTGGCCTCTGGGTTTTTGTAATAGCCCTTGAGCAAGCCCGAGGAACGGACCAAGATCTCGCCGTTGTCAGCTACCTTGATTTCCACGCCCGCACAGGGCACGCCCACGGTGTCAGCCCGTGCTTCATGGTCGGGCTGCAAACACACAAACACCGCGGTTTCGGTGGAGCCGTACAACTGCTTCAAGTTGATGCCAATCGAGCGGTAAAAACTGAACAAGTCGGGGCCAATCGCTTCGCCAGCGGTGTAGCCCACCCGTACCCGAGAAAAACCCAGGTTGTTGCGCAACGGGCCGTAGACCCACAAATCGCCCAAGGCATAGCGCAGTTGCGCCCACAGCCCAATCGACTCCCCGTCCATACGCTTGGGGCCAAAGGCTTGCGCCACACCCATGAAGTACTTGAACATCGCACGCTTCAAAGGGCTGGCGTCTTCCATGCGAATCATCACGTTGGTGAGCAGCCCTTCAAACACCCGGGGCGGCGCAAAGTAATAAGTGGGACCGATTTCCTTGAGGTCGATGGTGATGGTTTCTGCCGATTCGGGGCAATTGACCACATAGCCACAGCACAGCCACTGCGCGTAACTGAAGATGTTTTGGCCAATCCATGCCAAGGGCATGTAGGCCAACACCTCTTCTCGGTTGGTCAGGCGGTCAAAGTCGGCACCAGCCTTGGCGCGGTCAAGCAAGCTGCGGTGGGTGTGCACCACGCCCTTGGGGTTGCCTGTGGTGCCAGAGGTGAAAAACATCGCGGCTACATCATCGGCGCGGCCAAGCTCGATCTGGGTTTTCAAAAAGCCTGGCGACACGCGCGCCATTTGCTCGCCTTCGCTCAGCAAGGATTCGAGGCTGAACAAGCCGGCCTGTTGGTAATTGCGCAAGCCGCGTGGGTCGTCATAGTAGACATGGGTCAGGCTGGGGCAATCCGCTTGGATCTCCATCAGCTTGTCGACCTGCTCTTGGTTTTCGACAACAGCGAAACGCACCTCTGCGTTGTTGATCGGGAACATGTATTCCGTGGCCACCGCGTCTTGGTAGAGCGGGATCGGTATCGCACCCAAAGACTGTACCGCCAGCATGGCGGCATACAAATGCGGACGGTTGGCACCAACCACCACCACATGGTCAGCCCGCTGCATCCCTGCTTGGTGAAAACCATGGGCCATGTGCTCGACTTGCAGACACAGGGCAGACCAAGAGGTGCTTTGCCAAATGCCGTATTCTTTTTCGCGCATGGCGGTGTCGCCAGGGCGCTGGCGGCCGTGCGCGAGCAACAGATGAGGAAAGGTGGTGTTCATCGGGGTGGTTATATTAGGCGTGACTTTGACGTTTATTTGTCTTTCCAATGACAATTAAGGGAAGACCCCTAGTACACCATGACCCAAGACAGCCCACTTCACCAACGCAGACGACCGCCGAGCAAGCAAGAACTGGCCGGCATCCCGTGGCTGTCTGCCTTGAACACGCAAGAGCTCGCGGCGGCCACTGCCCAGATCATGGTGGGCGATGCCATGCCTGGTGATGTGGTTTGTCGGGTGGGCCGCGCACCGACCTATTGGTTTGGCGTGGTTGACGGTTTGCTCAAAATGAACATTGACAACGACCAGGGCGACAGTTTGACCTTCACGGGTGTGTCACGCGGCGGTTGGTTTGGCGAAGGCACCGCCTTGAAACGCGAACCCTACCGCTACAACGTGCAAGCCCTGCGGTCCAGCGTGGTAGCCGGTTTGCCGATCGACCATTTCCACCATTTGCTCTCGCAATCTTTGGGCTTTAACCGATTCATCATGAACCAGCTCAACGAACGTCTGGGCCAGTTCATCGCGGCACGTGAAATCGACCGACTCAACAACCCGGATGTGCGGGTGGCCCGTGGCTTGGCGGCATTGTTCAACCCGGTGTTGTTCCCTGGCGTGGGTGAAGTACTGCAAATCACCCAACAAGAGTTGGCTTACCTGGTGGGCTTGTCGCGCCAACGGGTCAACATGGCGTTGCAACGTTTGGTCCATGAGGGCTGGATCAAAGTGGTTTACGGTGGCGTGCAGGTGCTCAACTTGCCCGCACTGCGCAGCCATACACTGGGCGCCCCATGACCGAACGCATTCGACTCAACAAACGCATGGCCGAACTCGGCCTGTGCTCGCGACGCGAGGCCGACGACTGGATCGCCAAAGGCTGGGTGCAGGTCAATGGTGAGGTCGCGGTGCTTGGCAAACCGGTCAGCCCCCTGGACCGGATCGAGGTCGACAAGCTCGCCCGCGGCCAACAAGACAAACAAGTCACCATCTTGTTGCACAAACCCATGGGTTATGTGAGCGGCCAAGCCGAGGACGGCCACACGCCGGCGATCAACCTGATCGAGGCGCGCAACCGTTGGCGAGATGACCGCTCCACCGTGCGTTTTGTGCCCCGTCAACGCATGGGCTTGGCGCCTGCTGGTCGTTTGGATATTGACTCCGTGGGCTTGCTGGTGTTGACCCAAGACGGTCGGGTGGCGCGGCAACTCATTGGTGAAGACTCTCAGGTAGAAAAAGAATATTTGGTGCGGGTGCAGTACGGAAAATTGGCAGCGGGGGAACAACAAACCGATGTGCAGTCGCTGTTCCCCGCCGACCAACTGGCCCGGCTCTGCCATGGCTTGCATTTGGACGGCCAAGCCTTGAAGCCTGCCCAGGTCGATTGGCAGAACCCAGAGCAACTGCGCTTTGTGTTGAAAGAGGGTCGCAAGCGGCAAATCCGGCGCATGTGCGAGCAAGTCGGCCTGACCGTGGTTGGCTTGAAGCGGGTTCGCATCGGGCGCGTAAAGCTGGGCCAATTGCCGGTCGGGCAGTGGCGGTATTTGGCACAGAGTGAGGTTTTTTAATCTTTTGCAGCAAAGCGCGCGCCCACTTTAAGCTGTTTGATGCTTGAAATACAGGCAACGCGCCCCATTTAAGAGCTGTTCTTTTTGTTCTTTTTTTCTCCAACACCATGACAAAACACACCCACGCCTTCCAAGCCGAAGTGGCCCAGCTGCTGCACCTGGTCACCCATTCGCTGTATTCCAACAAAGAAATATTTTTGCGCGAGCTGATCTCCAATGCCTCAGACGCTTGTGACAAACTGCGTTACGAAGCCCTCAACACGCCGGCCCTGTATGAGGACACCCCCAACTTGGAGATCCGGGTGTTGTTTGACAAAGCCGCCAAGACACTCACCATCAGCGACAACGGCATTGGCATGAGCGAGCAAGAGGCCATCGACCACTTGGGCACGATCGCCAAAAGTGGCACCCGTGACTTCATGAGCAAGTTGAGCGGTGATCAGCAATCCGACGCCAAAGACCAAGGCTCGCTGATCGGTCAATTCGGTGTCGGCTTTTACTCGGGCTTCATCGTGGCCGACAAGATCGTGGTGGAAACCCGCCGTGCGGGCTTGGCCGCGTCCGAGGGCGTGCGCTGGACCAGTGGTGGCACGGGCGAGTTTGAGGTGGAAACCATCACTCAAGACAAGCGCGGCACCCACATCCACTTACACCTGCGCGATGATGCCGAAGAGTTTTTAAGCAACTGGAAAATCAAAAGCATCATCGGCAAGTACGCCGACCATATCGCCCTGCCGATCCTGATGCGCAAAGAGGAATGGAAAGAAGGCGAGAACGAGCAGCCCGGTGAAATGGTGGTGACCGACGAATGGGAAACCGTCAACAAAGCTTCTGCCTTGTGGACCCGCCCGAAAAAAGACATCAGCGCCGAGCAGCACGCCGAGTTTTACAAAGCCATCAGCCACGACTTTGAGCCGCCCCTGGCCTGGAGCCACAACAAGGTCGAGGGCAGCACCGAATACACCCAGCTGCTGTACTTGCCCAGCAAAGCACCATTTGATTTGTGGAACCGCGACAAAAAAGGCGGCATCAAGCTGTATGTCAAACGCGTGTTCATCATGGACGAGGCCGAGGCCTTGTTGCCCACCTATTTGCGCTTTGTCAAAGGCGTGGTGGACTCGGCCGATTTGCCCTTGAATGTGAGCCGCGAGCTGCTGCAAGAAAGCCGCGATGTGAAAGCCATCCGCGAGGGCAACACCCGCCGGGTGCTGTCCATGTTGGAAGACTTGGCCCGCCATGACGTGCCAGCAGCCGATGCCAGTGACGAAGACAAAAAAGACGCGGGTAAGTTCACCCAGTTTTACGCAGACTTTGGCGTGGTCTTGAAAGAAGGCCTGGGCGAAGACTTTGCCAACAAGGACAAGATCGCCAAGCTGTTGCGGTTTGCGAGCAGCACCACGGATACCGTGAGCGTGGGCTTTGCCGACTACAAAGCCCGCATGAAAGAAGGCCAAGACGCCATCTTCTACATCACCGCCGACACCTTGGCAGCGGCGAAAAACAGCCCGCAACTCGAGGTGTTCCGCAAAAAAGGTATCGAAGTGCTGCTGATGTCTGACCGCGTGGACGAATGGGCGCTTGGCTTTTTGAACGAGTTTGACGGCACACCGCTTCAAAGCGTGGCCAAGGGCGCGTTCGATTTAGGCAAGCTGCAAGACGAGGATGAAAAGAAAGCCGCCGAAGAGGCTGCCGAGACCTTCAAGCCCATGTTGGCCAAACTCAAAGAGGCCTTAAAAGACAAAGCCGAAGACGTTCGCGTGACCAGCCGCTTGGTGGACTCACCCGCGTGTTTGGTGGTGAAAGACGATGCCATGTCTTTGCAACTGGCGCGCATGCTCAAACAAGCGGGCCAAGCTGCACCAGAGAGCAAGCCGATCCTCGAGGTCAATCCCGAGCATCCGCTGGTGAAAAAACTCGACACGCCTGAAGGTCAAATCCATTTTCATGATTTGGCGCACATCGTGTTTGACCAGGCCTTGCTGGCCGAAGGCGGCTTGCCGGCCGACCCGGCGGCGTATGTGAAAAGGGTGAATGCCTTGTTGGTTTAAGCCATCAACTCGATCTGTTCCCGCAAGGTGTCGCACTGCCCGCGCCAATAGTCGGCGGTGCCAAACCACGGAAAGTGCATCGGGAAGGCCGGGTCGTCTTGGCGGCTGGCCAACCATGCGCTGTAGTGGATGATGCGCAAGGTGCGCAGTGGCTCGACCCATTGCAGCTCTTGAAGGTCAAATGGCCGCATGCTTTCATAGCCCTCTAAAATGATTGCGAGCTTTTGTCGACGCTCGAGCTCGTCGCCGTGCAGCAACATCCACAGGTCTTGCACCGCCGGGCCCATGCGAGCGTCATCCAAATCCACAAAATGCGGCCCGGGCTGTGGCATGCCCTCGGGTGTCCACAAAATATTACCGGGGTGGCAGTCGCCATGCAAGCGCAACAGCTTGACCTGTGCGGGCATTTTTTGGCGCACCAAATCCAACGCTTGGGTACACAAGTCCAGCCAGGGCTGTTGCACTTCAGCGGCAATCCAACCCTGCGACACCAAAAGGTCGCGCGGTACCTTGCCAAAGGTGTGCAGGTTCAAGGCGGGGCGGTGTTCAAAGCCGTGTCGCTCGCCCACCAAATGCATGCGTGCCATGAGGCGGCCAATCCACATCAACACATCGGGGTCATCTAACTCGGGCGCGCGCCCGCCTCGGCAAGGGCTCACACTGAACCAAAACTGACCCGCCACCCCTTCGTGTGTGGTGCGTGCTTCATGCAGGCTCATGCCGTTGAAGACCAGGGGGCCGACCACCGGAATGTCATCTGCCACGAGTTCGGCGGTGAACGCGTGTTCTTCACGTATTTGCGCTTGGCTCCAACGCCCCGGCCGGTAAAACTTGGCCACCACGCTGCTGTCGTCATCCAAATGCACTTGGTAAACGCGGTTTTCATACGAGCTCAGCGCACTCAAACGACCGTCGACTGCCAAGCCCAATCCGCTCAAAGCATCGAGGACGACCGAGGGCGTCAAAGCTTGGTAGGGGTGGAGCACGCTCACACGCCCCAAACGATGGCTTGCCCCGCTTGTTGGCAGCGCTGCAACATATCGATGATCGGTTTGGCGCGTTGACGCAAGCTGATGGCCTCCAAGCGGGGAGGCGTTTGGCCTTGGGCTTTGGCCTCGGCTGCTGCCTGCGCCTGTGCCGTCTCTTGATCGGTCACGGCTTGTTGCAAGGCGGCGATGGCCTCCAACATTTCTGCGACTTCGATGATGCCTTGCGGCCCCGGTGCCTTGCCGATGATCTTTAAAAACTGCTTGCCCTGCGGTTCGAGCAAGATCAGGTCACCCGCGGCTTTGGATTTGAATTTGTAAAGCATGGCGCTATTGTGCGCTTGACCATCACCCAATTGGCGCGGTCTATCGCGATCTGATCGGTAAGCACTTTCCATCCATGACTTGTGCGGTGGTGAAAGCCTCGGTAGATAAACGTGCCTTGGTGGAAACAAAGGTGACGGCCGTATTGCCGGATTGACCTGTTGTTGAGGCTTGCTGTGTTGCAAAACTATTTTTCACAATGACAAGGGCAAGGGCAAGCAAGTTTGCAAAGCTTCATTAAAGGCTTCAGCTTGCTCGTACTGCACCCAATGACCTGCGCCATCAATCATTTGAAAACTTTGCAAATGGCAAGCTGATAGGCGCTCTGGCAACAAATGCATCTTGCCTTTGTAGAGTGCATCCAATTCACCCCAAATGCCGTGTACCTCGCAAGTCCAGTGTTTCTGTTGATGCAACAGCGCATCGCTTCTTGCAATGCGTCTGCGGCGCAAGCGGTCACGTGACACATTCTGGGCTTGCATCACCAGCAGGTCGGGTGTCACCAGCGCTTCGTTGTGCAACATGATGGCCATCAAATTGTTTTTGTGAACCGCCATGCGTTCGTCGTCCGTCATGTTGTCTCGAAAGCCACGCATGCTCGGAATGTTGTTGGAGAGTCCCAAGCCAGGGACACCCACCAACACCAAGCGTTTGAAACGTGTCGGCCAGTGAGCAGCTGCAAAACCCGCCACCAGGCCACCAAACGAAAAACCCACCAGGTCCAGAGCTTCACAGCCAAACAATTGCTGCAAACCCTCTTCCAAGGGCTTTGCGAGGTCGTCAGCGTCAAGCGCCCTCAGAGGGAGTTCAGAGTCGCCCAAGCCGGGTGTATCCAATGCCCACACCGCACGTTGTTGACTGAGCGGTACAACGTTGCGCACCCAATGGTTCCAACTGCCGCTGCCGCCGTGCAACAAGACCAAGGGATGGCCTGCAACTTTGTTCCACACATGCCAAACCTGTACGCCAGATGGGGTGGGGATTTCGATGCGCTCGGCGAGAGATTCTGCCGCGTCAAGTTCTTGTTTTAAGTTCCACATGGTTGTTATTGAAAACACCAGCTTTGGCGTAGGCCCTTCATACACTGTGCCCATTTAAAAGTGGGCAAGCCATGCAAAACGCCCACTGAGAGGTGGGCAAGCCATGCAAAACGCCCACTGAGAGGTGGGCGTTGTGTGTTTGGTTGCGCGAGCAAGATTTGAACTTGCGACCTTTGGGTTATGAGCCCAACGAGCTACCAGGCTGCTCCATCGCGCGTCGTGTGCATCGATTGTAGCTGTTATTCGGCTGCAGAAGCAGGTGTTTCGGTGATTTCGGGACGATCGACCAGTTCAACCAAGGCCATGGGCGCATTGTCACCAACCCGGTAACCCATTTTCAAAATGCGTGTGTAGCCACCGGGACGTGTTTGGTAACGGGGGCCGAGTTCGGCAAACAACTTGACCACGTTGTCGCGGTTACGCAAGCGGTTGAAAGCCAAACGCTTGTTGGACAAGCTTGGTTCTTTGGCGAGTGTGAGCATGGGCTCGATCACGCGGCGCAGTTCTTTGGCTTTGGGCAATGTGGTTTTGATGGCTTCGTGCTCGATCAATGAGTTCATCATGTTTTGCAACATGGCCAAACGGTGTGAGCTGGTACGGTTGAGTTTTCGGAGTCCGTGTCCGTGACGCATGATCTTGTCCTTTCTTGACTGACGCTTGTTTTGCCGGCCGCCGTATCAGGTACGGCCAGGGGTTATGCAACTTTTTTGTTGCTTGTTTAAATTCGCTTGGCTTCCAAACCGGCAGGTGGCCAGCCCTCGAGCTTCATCCCCAAAGTCAAACCGCGGGAAGCCAACACTTCTTTGATTTCATTCAAAGACTTGCGACCCAGGTTCGGGGTTTTCAACAGTTCGTTTTCGGTGCGTTGGATCAGGTCGCCGATGTAGAAAATGTTTTCTGCTTTCAAACAATTGGCTGAACGCACGGTGAGCTCGAGCTCGTCCACGGGGCGCAACAAGATTGGATCGACTTGCTGTGTGCTGCGTGGAGCGGGCGCATCGAAAGCAGCCAATTCGCCACCTTCCAACTGGGCGAACACAGCGAGTTGTTCCACCAAAATTTTGGCTGACGAACGCACGGCGTCTTCTGCAGTGATCGCACCATTGGTTTCAATTTCCATCACCAAACGGTCGAGGTCGGTGCGCTGTTCAACACGGGCGTTTTCAACGCTGTAGCTCACGCGCTTGACCGGTGAAAAGGAGGCATCCAACACAATGCGGCCAATCGATTTGTTCACTTCATCGGCATGGCGACGCATGCTGCCAGGCACGTAGCCACGGCCTTTTTCAACCTTGAGTTGGATGTCGATTTTGCCGCCGTGCGACAAATTGGCAATCACGTGCTCTGGGTTGATGATTTCTACGTCGTGCGGTGTTTGGATATCTGCTGCAGTGACTTGGCCTTCGCCGTCTTTGCGCAAACTCAAAGTGACTTCGTCACGGTTGTGCAACTTGAACACCACGCCTTTGAGGTTCAACAAAATGTTGACCACGTCTTCTTGCACGCCGTCGATCGATGAATATTCATGCAAAACGCCAGCGATGGTGACATCGGTGACTGCATAGCCAACCATGGAAGACAACAACACACGGCGCAAGGCATTGCCCAAGGTATGCCCATAGCCGCGCTCAAAGGGTTCCAAGGTCACCTTGGATTTGTTGTGGCCAAGTTGTTCAACTTGAATGGCTTTGGGCTTCAGGAGATTTGTTTGCATTCGTTTTTCCTCTCAATACCCCCGGCTCGTTACACCGGTAAGGCGGATGATGACCCCTGGACAACCATGCCCAGGGCGGCGGATTCATGGAGCCTGGCGGCCCCGGTTAACGCGAATACAACTCAACGATCAGGGATTCGTTGATGTCAGCCGCAAATTCGTCACGGTCAGGGGTCTTCTTGAAGACGCCTTCTGCTTTGTCCACATTGACCTCGACCCAAGCGGGCATGCCGACCTGGGTGGCCAACTGGAGAGCTTCCAGGACACGTCCTTGTTTTTTGGATTTTTCTCGCACGCTGACCAGGTCACCGGCTTTGACCAAGTAAGAAGGGATGTTGACTTGGTGGCCATTGACCGTGATGGCTTTGTGCGACACCAACTGACGCGCTTCAGCACGTGTGGAGCCAAAACCCATGCGGTAAACCACGTTGTCCAAACGTGACTCGAGCAAAGACAGCAGGTTGGAGCCGGTGTTGCCTTTTTGCTGGTCAGCCATGGCGAAATAACGGCGGAACTGACGCTCCAAGACGCCATACATGCGCTTGACTTTTTGTTTTTCACGCAACTGCAAACCAAAGTCAGACATACGCTGACCAGAGGTGCGTCCGTGTTGGCCTGGCTTGCTGTCGAATTTGGCTTTGTCCGCGATAGAGCGACGTGCGCTCTTTAAGAACAGGTCGGTGCCTTCACGGCGTGAGAGTTTGGCCTTGGGGCCTAAGTAACGTGCCACTTGAACTTCCTTTTATGTCAACTGCCCGTGCACAGCACGGGGAGCCGTCGGTGAAATCACCAACGGCGGTGGGCTTGGTTTGAAATCAGATGCGACGGCGCTTTTGCGGACGGCATCCGTTGTGAGGAACCGGCGTCACATCAGAGATGGAGTTGATGCGAATGCCCAGGGCCGCCAATGCGCGAACCGAAGATTCACGGCCAGGGCCGGGACCTTTGATTTCGACATCGAGGTTCTTGATGCCCTGATCAATGGCAGCACGGCCAGCCACCTCGGAAGCCACCTGAGCGGCAAACGGTGTGGACTTGCGTGAGCCCTTGAAACCTTGACCACCGGACGACGCCCAAGACAAGGCGTTGCCCTGGCGGTCGGTGATGGTGATGATGGTGTTGTTGAAAGACGCGTGAACATGGGCGATGCCATCTGCAACGTTTTTGCGAACCTTCTTGCGCACGCGCTGAGCGGCTGAATTGACCGGTGCTTTTGCCATGGGTATCCCTCTTTATTTCTTCAGCGATTGAGCCGCCTTGCGGGGGCCTTTGCGCGTGCGTGCATTGGTGCGTGTGCGCTGACCGCGCATGGGCAGACCACGACGATGGCGGAAACCGCGGTAACAACCGATGTCCATCAAACGCTTGATGTTCATGGTGGTTTCACGGCGCAAATCGCCTTCGATCGTGAACAAGGCGATTTGGTCGCGGATTTTTTCAAGATCTGAGTCGGTCAGATTTTTGATTTTTTTGGCGTAGTCGATGCCGCAGGCTTCGCAGATTTTGCGAGCGCGGGTGCGACCAATGCCGAAAATGGAAGTCAAGCCAATTTCAGTGTGCTTGTGCGGTGGGATGTTGATACCAGCGATACGTGCCATGTTGTGACCTCTTAAATGCGTTGATAGATCAGCCTTGCCGCTGTTTGTGGCGAGGGTCCGTGCAGATGACACGCACCACGCCCTTGCGGCGGATGATCTTGCAGTTGCGGCAAATTGTTTTGACCGAAGCCGAAACTTTCATTTCATTCTCCTAAAAACCCAGGACCCGCACCTTTGCGAATCCGAACAAACTCTGCATGTTTCACGCCTTACTTGGCGCGGAACACAATCCTTGCCCTGCTCAAATCGTAGGGCGTTAACTCAACCGTCACTTTGTCCCCAGGCAGGATGCGGATGTAATGCAGCCGCATCTTGCCGGAGATGTGTCCGAGCACCACATGGCCGTTTTCCAGTTTGACCCGGAAGGTGGCATTGGGGAGGTTTTCAACAACCTCTCCTTGCATCTGGATGACATCGTCCTTTGCCATGCGCCCAATTAACCACCTGGTGCCATCTTGAAGTTGGCCTTTTTGAGCAGCGATTCGTACTGCTGGCTCATCAGGTAGTTTTGCACTTGGGCCATGAAGTCCATGGTGACGACCACAATGATCAGCAACGAAGTGCCGCCAAAGTAGAAAGGCACGTTGTACTTGAGGATCAGAAATTCGGGTACCAGACAGACAAAGGTGATGTAGATTGCACCAGCGAAAGTCAAACGCAACAAAATCTTGTCGATGAAACGGGCGGTCTGGTCACCAGGGCGAATGCCAGGTATGAAACCGCCGCTTTTCTTCAGGTTGTCTGCGGTCTCGCGGCTGTTGAACACCAAAGCGGTGTAGAAAAAGCAGAAAAACACAATGGCGACCGCGTACAACATCACATAAACCGGCTGGCCAGGGGCCAATGCCGCAGAAATGTCCTTCAACCAAATCATGCTGTCGCCAGCACTGAACCAACTGACGATGGTCGAGGGCAACAAAATGATGGAAGAAGCAAAAATAGGTGGGATGACACCGGCCATGTTGAGCTTCAAGGGCAGGTGTGAGGACTGACCACCATAGACCTTGTTGCCCACTTGTCGGCGCGCATAGTTGACCAAGATCTTGCGCTGGCCACGCTCCACAAACACCACGAAGTAGGTGATCAGCGCCACCAACACCACGATCAGCAATGCCACGATGATGCTCATGGAACCGGTGCGAACCAACTCCAGCAAACCGCCGATCGAGCTGGGCAAGCCAGCAGCGATGCCCGCAAAGATGATGATCGAGATGCCATTGCCCAAACCGCGCTCGGTGATTTGCTCTCCCAGCCACATCAGGAACATGGTGCCGGCGGTCAATGAAACCACGGAAGTCACGCGAAAGCCGATGCCAGGGGAGATCACCAAACCAGCCGATGACTCGAGCGCCATGGCAATGCCCAAGGACTGGAAAATGGCCAAGCCCAATGTGCCGTAACGGGTGTATTGGGTGATCTTGCGACGACCGGCTTCGCCTTCTTTTTTCAAGGCTTCCATGCTGGGCACCACGTAAGACATCAGCTGCATGATGATCGATGCAGAGATGTAAGGCATGATGCCAAGCGCCAAAATACTGAAACGCGACAACGCTCCACCGGAGAACATGTTGAACAGGTTCAGGATGCCGTTTTGCTCGCCTTTGAACAATTGCGCCAGCTGGTTGGGGTCAATGCCCGGCACCGGGATATGGGTGCCCAGACGGTAAACCACCAAGGCGAGCAGCAAAAAGACGAGACGGCGACGCAAGTCTCCGTACTTGTCTTTATTGGCCATGGACGCGTTGGTTGCCAAGTGTTTTCTCCTGCGCTTTACGCGACCGAGCCGCCAGCGGCTTCAATGGCAGCTTTGGCGCCAACAGTGGCACCCACGCCGGTCAATTTGACAGCGCGTGAAAGTTCGCCGGTCTTGATGACTTTGACCACCTTGGCCATTTGGCTGACCAGACCTGCGGTCTTGAGCGCCAAGATGTCGATGTCAGTGATGTCCAAGGCTTGCAAAGAAGTCAATGTGACTTCTTCGTTGTACTTCAGGCTGTGCGACTTGAAGCCGCGCTTGGGCAAGCGGCGTTGCAAAGGCATTTGACCGCCCTCAAAACCCACCTTGTGGTAGCCGCCTGAGCGAGATTTTTGACCTTTGTGGCCACGGCCTGCGGTTTTACCCAGACCCGAACCGATACCGCGGCCAACACGGCGACGGTCTTTGCGGGAGCCATCTGCTGGCTTGATTTCATTGAGTTGCATGGCTGACCCTTAGAGAACTTTGACCAGGTAGCTGATCTTGTTGATCATTCCGCGTACTGCAGGTGTGTCTTGCAGTTCGCTGGTGCTGCCGATTTTGCGCAAGCCCAAACCACGCACGGTGGCGCGGTGTGACTCTTTGGTGCCGATCGGGCTGCGCACCAACTGCACTTTGACGGTAGAGGTAGATGTGGACATGTCGTTGCTCCCGGATTAGACGAAGAGTTCTTCGACGGTCTTGCCACGCTTGGCCGCAACTTCCGATGCGGTGGTGGATTTGATCAGTGCATCAAATGTGGCGCGAACCATGTTGTAAGGGTTGCTCGAACCATGGCTTTTGGCCACGATGTCGGTGATGCCCATGACTTCAAACACCGCACGCATGGGGCCGCCAGCAATGATGCCGGTACCCTTGGGTGCGGGGGCCATTTGCACATTGGCCGCGCCGTGGTGGCCAGTGACGTTGTGATGGATGGTGCCGTTTTTCAATGACACTTTGTGCATGTTGCGACGGGCTTCTTCCATCGCTTTTTGCACAGCCGCAGGCACTTCTTTGGATTTGCCTTTGCCCATGCCGACGCGACCATCGCCATCACCGACCACGGTGAGCGCTGCGAAACCGAGGATGCGACCACCCTTGACCACTTTGGTCACGCGGTTGACCGCGATCATTTTTTCCTTCAGACCGTCGTCACGACTGTCGTCTTGCACTTTAGCTTGAACTTTTGCCATGTTATTTATCCGTGTCTGTTAGAACTGCAAGCCGGCAGCGCGTGCGGCATCGGCCAATGTTTTGACGCGACCGTGGTAGGCGAAGCCCGAACGGTCGAAAGCGACTTTGTCGACACCAGCGGCTTTTGCTTTTTCAGCAATGCGTGTGCCGATGATTTGAGCTGCAGCCGTGTTGCCACCTTTGCCCACAGCGCCCAAGCTCTTGCGCACATCTGCTTCAGCGGTTGAAGCAGTGGCAATCACTTTGGTGCCGTCGCCGGAGATGACGCTGGCATAGATGTGCAAATTGGTGCGGTTGACCATCAAACGCGCCACGCCTTGGGTGGCAATGCGGATGCGGGTTTGACGCGAACGGCGCAGACGCTGCTGTTTTTTGCTTAGCATGTTGCAGCTCCTTATTTCTTCTTGGTCTCTTTGATCGTGATCTTTTCGTCCGCATAACGGATGCCTTTGCCTTTGTAAGGCTCGGGCGGACGAACAGCGCGAATTTCAGCAGCGATTTGACCCACACGTTGGCGGTCAGCGCCTTTGATGATGATTTCAGTGGGCGCAGGCGTCTCGACTTTGATGCCAGCAGGCATGTCAAAGTTGACCGGGTGCGAATAACCCACAGCCAAATTCAATTTGGCACCTTGGGCGGCGGCTTTGTAACCCACGCCAACCAAGTTGAGCTTTTTCTCGAAGCCTTTGGTCACACCGACCACCATGTTGTTGACCAACTGGCGCAGCGTGCCACTCATGGCATTGGCTTCGCGGGATTCGTTGGCCGCTTCGAAAGTCAGTGCATCAGCTTGACGCACCACCTTGACCAAGGCGTTGTTGGCGATAGACAACTGACCACCAGCGCCTTTGACGCTGATGTGTTGTTCGTTCATGGTCACATCCACACCTGCGGGGACGGTGACGGGCATTTTGGCAACTCGGGACATGTTCGTTTCTCCCTCAAGCCACGTAGCAAAGAACTTCGCCGCCCACGCCGGTGGCGCGAGCTTTGCGGTCGGTCATCACACCTTTTGGGGTGGTGACGATGGCCACACCCAAGCCGTTCATGACTTGGGGAATGGCGTCATGGCCTTTATAGACACGCAAGCCAGGGCGAGAGACGCGCTCGATGCGCTCAATCACAGGGCGGCCTGCGTAGTATTTCAAGGCGATTTCCAACTCCGATTTGCCATCTTCGGTTTTGACGCGAAAGCCATCGATATAGCCTTCGTCCTTCAAAACCTGAACAATGGCTGTCTTGACCTTGGATGCGGGGACCGACACGGTCGGCTTGGCCACCATCTGCGCATTGCGAATACGCGTCAGCAGGTCGGCAATGGGATCACTCATGCTCATATTGAATTTCTCCTGCCTGTTTACCAGCTGGCCTTGGTGATGCCGGGAATGTTGCCTGCAAAGGCCAATTCACGGATCTTGGCGCGACCCAAACCAAATTGACGGAAGGTGCCACGGGGGCGACCGGTGATTTCGCAACGATTGCGTTGACGTGTGGGATTGGCGTTGCGGGGCAACTTTTGCAAACCCAAACGGGCCGCAGCGCGGTCTTCATCGCTGCGCTTGAAATCGTTGGCAATCGCCTTGAGTTCCGCGTGTTTTTTCGCGTACTTGGCGACCAGTTTGTCTCGCTTGAGCTCGCGCTCGATCAAAGCTACTTTAGCCACAGGGCACCTCAGTTCTTGAACGGGAAACGGAAAGCGGCGAGCAGTGCTTTGCACTCATCGTCGGTCTTGGCCGTGGTGGTGATGCTGATGTTGAGACCGCGCAGGGCGTCAACCTTGTCGTACTCGATCTCTGGAAAGATGATTTGCTCTTTCACACCGATGTTGTAGTTGCCGCGGCCATCAAAAGCGCGACCAGAGATACCGCGGAAGTCACGCACACGGGGCAGGGCCACGGTGACGAAACGGTCGAGGAATTCATACATGCGCACACCGCGCAACGTGACCATGCAACCGATGGGTTGCTGTTCGCGGATTTTGAAACCAGCGATCGCCTTGCGGGCCTTGGTCACGACAGGTTTTTGGCCTGCGATTTTGGTCAGGTCGCCCACCGCGTGGTCCATGACCTTCTTGTCGGCAACCGCCTCACTCACACCCATATTGAGGGTGATCTTGGTCAGGCGCGGCACCTCCATGGGGGATTTGTAACCAAACTTGGTGGTCAATTCAGGGACCACTTTTTCACGGTAGTGTTGTTGGAGTCGTGCCATGTTCATGCCGCCTTGATGACTTCGCCGCTGGATTTGAAGATACGAACCTTCGAGCCATCGGTATTGATCTTGATGCCCACGCGATCGGCTTTGCCGGTGGTGGCGTTATAGATAGCCACATTGGACTGGTGAATAGGCATGGTTTTTTCAACGATGCCGCCAGTGGTGCCAGCCATGGGGTTGGGCTTGGTGTGTTTTTTCACCAAGTTGATGCCGTCGATGACGAGATGCGAGTCGTCTTGACGCAAGCTCACTTTACCTCGCTTGCCCTTGTCGCGGCCTGCGATGACGATGACTTCGTCGCCTTTGCGGATTTTGTTCATGGTCTGGTCCTCAGAGTACTTCGGGCGCCAAGGACACGATCTTCATGAAGCGCTCGGTGCGCAGTTCGCGCGTGACCGGGCCAAAGATACGGGTACCGATGGGCTCCAATTTGGCATTGAGTAAGACGGCAGCATTGCTGTCGAATTTCACCAGCGAGCCGTCGCCACGGCGAATGCCCTTGGCGGTACGCACGACCACTGCGCTGTAGATCTCGCCTTTTTTGACACGGCCACGGGGGGCGGCTTCTTTGATGCTCACTTTGATGATGTCACCCACGCTGGCGTAGCGACGCTTGGAACCGCCGAGCACCTTGATGCACAAAACGGACTTCGCACCGGTGTTGTCGGCGACCTCTAATCTGGATTCTGTCTGGATCATTTCTGTTTCCCAACTTGTACCGCGCCTCAAAACCCCCAATGGGCTTCAAAAACTCGATCAGTCTTGGGCCCGTCATCCGTGCTGCAAACCATTTTGCGGCGCGTCTGTTTGGGCGTTGTTTCCCCTGCTGTTTGAAAAGCAGAGCCCGCTATTGTGCCACAGTTTCTGGGTCGCGCGAGATTTATTTCATGCCGCCTGCCCATCTTTGAGGCCTACAGCCCGGCAGCCGAGGGCTAAGCAGCGGTCAAGGTGTATTGTTTGGCGAGCAATAAATAGTCTGAAAGTTTTACTTCTGTGCAGCCTTCGGCTTGCAAGATGGCCGCCACCCGCTCGGCCACGGTCACCGAGGCCTGGGCATCTAAAAACAACAGTCGCGAGCGCCTCGCCAGCACGTCTTCGACGCAGCGGGCGTATTCGTAGCGGGCGGCAAACCGCACCATGGCCTCGCTCAAGCCGGGCAACAGCCAGACATCGGCGCCAGGCAGTTGGGCCAACAAGCTTTGCTCATCGCCATATAAGTGTGGGCCTTGGGGGGCCATCAAGCTGACCGGGTGGGGGTTGATCGCCAACCCAGCACCGATGAGGTAGCCGGGTGGGGCGCTGGGCAGGCGGCTGGGCGGAATCAGCTGGCTGGTGAGGCATTGGGACAAGACATCCTCAGCCATGGCGCGGTAGGTGGTCCACTTGCCGCCGGTCACGGTGACCAGGCCGCTGCGGCTGACACTGACCGAATGTTCACGGCTCAGCCCTTTGGTGCTGACGCCCTCTTCTTGGTGCGGTTTGACCAAGGGGCGCAAGCCCACCCACACGCTGCGCACGTCCGAGCGCTGCGGCGGCTTGAACAGGTAACGGGCCGACTCACGCAAGATGAAATTCACCTCTTCTTCAAAGGGCAAGGGCTCGCGCGGCATGTCTTCACGGGGCGTGTCGGTCGTGCCCAAGATGAGTTTGCCCAGCCATGGCACGGCAAACAAAACCCGGCCATCGGCGGTTTTGGGCACCAAGAGCGCGTGATCACCGGGCAAAAAAGAGCGGTCAACCACCAGGTGCACGCCTTGGCTGGGCGCGAGCATCGGCTTGACCGCGGCGCCCGTCGGCTGAGCGTCTAACAGGCGCAGTTGGTCCACCCACACGCCGGTGGCGTTGACCACGCATGCCGCTTGGATGTCAAAGCCTTGCCCGGATTCCTGGTCTTGGCATCTCAGGCCTTTGACCAAGCCATCGTGGTGGTGCAGTTCGGTCACGGGACAGTAATTGAGCAGCAATGCGCCGGCTTTGGCCGCGCTGCGTGCGAGGTTGATGGCATATCGGGCGTCATCAAACTGTCCATCCCAATACTGCACGCCGCCTTGCAAGCCTTGGACCTTGAGGCCCGGCATGCGCGCTTTCACACTGGCGGCGCTTAAAAATTCGGTGCGGCCTAAGCCATCGGCGCCCGCCAAAAAATCGTAGAGTTTCAAACCGATGCCGTAAAAGCCGGTTTCCCACCAGCGGTAGGAAGGCATCACAAACGGGATGGGTTGAGCCAAATGCGGCGCGTCGTGCAACAACACCGAGCGCTCTTGCAAGGCTTCGCGCACCAGGCTGACATTGCCTTGGGCCAAATAGCGAACACCGCCATGGACCAGTTTGGTCGAGCGTGAGGAAGTGCCTTTGGCGAAGTCGTGCGACTCGAGCAACACCACCGAGTAGCCACGCTTGCTGGCCTCCAGGGCCACGCCCAAGCCAGTGGCACCACCACCGATCACCGCGATGTCGTAGGTATGCGGTCGGGCCAACTGTTGGAGAAGTTCAGAGCGGGTCATGGTTGACTGACCAAAGACGGGCCTGCGACCACACAGCCACAGGCCCCAAGACAGCGGGCGCGCCAAGCAGGCGACGCGCCCGGTCAGGCTTTAGCGAACGCGACCTTCCTTCCAAGCGTTGAGCAGCTTTTCGTAAGCGATGGTTTCGCCTTTTGGCTTCTCATTGGCCAGCTTGGCCCAAGGCGCGGCTTTGTCGCTCAGGTATTTCGCTGGGTCGCCCTTGGGGTTGAGTTTGGGGGCGCAGCGGGCCATGCCTGCACGCTCCAAACGGGCCATCACGTCGTCCATTTCATTGGCGAGGTTGTCCATGGCTTGCTGGGGTGTTTTCTCACCGGTCACAGCCACCGCCACGTTTTTCCACCACAACTGTGCCAGCTTGGGGTAGTCAGGCACGTTGGTGCCTGTGGGGGTCCAAGCCACACGCGCAGGGCTGCGGTAGAACTCGACCAAGCCACCGAGCTTGGGCGCCATTTTGGTCATGGCGTCTGAACGGATGTCGGATTCGCGGATCGGTGTCAAACCCACGATGGTCTTTTTCAGTGAGGTGGTTTTGGCGGTCACGAACTGCGCATACAACCAGGCTGCAGCGGTTTTGTTGGCGTCATGGTCTTTGAAGAAAGTCCATGAACCCACGTCTTGGTAACCGTTTTGCATGCCTTGTTTCCAGTAAGGGCCATTGGGGCCAGGAGCCATGCGCCACTTCGGTGTGCCATCGGCATTCACCACCGGCAAACCAGGCTTGGTCATGTCGGCCGTGAACGCGGTGTACCAGAAGATTTGCTGGGCAATTTGGCCTTGCGCAGGCACCGGGCCCGCTTCACCGAAAGTCATGCCGATCGCTTCTTTGGGTGAGTATTTCTTCATCCAGTCCACGTACTTGGTCAGCGCATAGACCGCCGCAGGAGAGTTGGTTGCACCGCCTCGGGCCACTGAGGCGCCTTGCGGGTTACAGCCATCGGCAGATGCGCGGATGCCCCACTCGTCAACGGGTCGACCGTTGGGGATGCCAATGTCCGCGGTGCCAGCCATGGACAGCCAAGCGTCGGTGAAACGCCAGCCCAAGGAGGGATCTTTCTTGCCGTAGTCCATGTGGCCATAGATGGGCTTGCCGTCGATGGTTTTCACATCATTGGTGAAGAACTCGGCGATGTCTTCATAGGCGCTCCAATTGAGTGGCACACCCAGGTCGTAGCCGTACTTGGCCTTGAATTTGTCTTTGATTTCTTTGCGCTCGAACAAGTCGGCGCGGAACCAGTAGAGGTTGGCGAACTGTTGGTCGGGCAATTGGTAGAGCTTCTTGTCAGGACCGGTGGTGAAACTGGTGCCAATGAAGTCTTTCAAGTCGAGGCCAGGGTTGGTCCACTCTTTGCCGTCGCCAGACATGTAGTCGGTCAAGTTCATGATCTTGCCGTAGCGGTAGTGGGTACCGATCAGGTCAGAGTCGGAAATCCAGCCGTCGTAAATCGACTTACCAGACTGCATGGACGTTTGCAGTTTTTCAACCACGTCACCTTCTTGGATCAGGTCATGCTTGACCTTGATGCCGGTGATTTCGGTGAAGGCCTTGGCCAGGGTTTTGGATTCGTACTCGTGGGTGGTGATGGTCTCGGACACCACAGAGATTTCTTTCACACCCTTGGCCTGCAGTTTTTTAGCGGCTTCGATGAACCACTTCATTTCGGCCATCTGCTTGTCTTTGGACAAGGTGGATGGTTGGAACTCGCTGTCAACCCACTTCTTTGCTTCTGCCTCGCCTGCCCAAGCGCTGTGCCCAAGCACGAGCGCGCAAGCCGCGAAAGCTATTGCACGGTATTTCAATTTCATGCCAGTCTCCTAAAAGTTTCCCCCTGCTTTGAGAAAACACGTGTCTTGGGGAAGTTGCAGACCGTGTCATGGTTTGGTCGGGCTAGCCTTTGCGCATCACAAAGACCAACCAAACCGCACTCGCCAACGTGGCCCACCAAATCGAGGGCTCCTCGCTCAATCCAAACCAAATCAACATCTCGCCCGCCAAGCCGACGAACATCAGGTGCAGATAAGCCGCACCCAGCAAACCGATGAACAAACGGTCGCCTCGGGTGGTCACCAAAGGCAAAAAACCTTTGCGAGCCATGGTGGGCGAGCGACGCTCCCACACCGTCATGCCGATCAACATCAGCACGATGCAGCTGAAAAAAATCGCCACCGGGGTGGTCCAGGCCATCCACTCAAGCATGGTGCAAGCTCCTGAAGTTCATACACGCCCCATGGCAAAGCCTTTGGCGATGTAGTGCCGCACAAACCAAATGACGATGGCGCCGGGCACGATGGTCAGCACCCCTGCTGCCGCCAAGGTGGCCCAGTCCATGCCGGACGCACTGACGGTGCGGGTCATGGTGGCCACGATCGGCTTGGCGTTGACGCTGGTCAGGGTCCGCGCCAGCAACAACTCGACCCAGCTGAACATGAAGCAGAAAAAGGCGGTGACGCCCACGCCGGCTTTGATGAGCGGCAAAAACACCTTGATGAAAAAGGCTGGAAAGCTGTAGCCGTCGATATAGGCGGTTTCATCAATCTCGCGTGGAATACCGCTCATGAAGCCTTCCAAAATCCACACCGCCAGCGGCACGTTGAACAGCAAATGCGCCATGGCCACGGCGATGTGCGTGTCCATCAAACCCACGGTGCTGTAGAGCTGAAAAAATGGCAGCAAGAAAACGGCGGGTGGTGTCATGCGGTTGGTTAGCAACCAGAAAAACACATGCTTGTCGCCTAAAAAACGATAACGAGAAAACGCATAAGCAGCAGGCAAGGCCACCGTGAGCGAGATGACCGTGTTGATGCCCACATAAATCAAGCTGTTGATGTAGCCGCTGTACCAAGAGGGGTCGGTGAAGATGGTGGCGTAGTTGGCGAAGGTTGGCTGGTCAGGAAACAGCGCAAAGCTGGACAAAATTTCCTCGTTGGTGCGCAAGCTCATATTGACCATCCAGTAGATGGGCAACAACGCAAACACGATGTAGAGCAGCAAAAACAGGTTGCGCTTTTTGAAGCGGCGCTCATCCATGGTCGTGCTCCTTGGCCTGGGTGCCCACGCTTTGCATCCAGTTGTAGAGGATGAAGCACAGCAACAAAATGATGAGGAAGTAAATCAAGGAGAACGCTGCCGCCGGGCCTAAATCGAACTGCCCCACGGCTTTTTGCGTCAGGTATTGACTCAAGAAAGTGGTGGCGTTGCCCGGACCGCCGCCCGTCAAGACAAACGGCTCGGTGTAAATCATGAAGCTGTCCATGAAGCGCAACAACACCGCAATCACCAGCACGCCGCGAAGCTTGGGCAGTTGAATGAATCGAAACACAGCGAACTTGGTGGCACCGTCAATTTGCGCAGCTTGGTAATACGCATCTGGGATGCTGCGCAAACCGGCATAGCAAAGCAGGGCCACCAAGGGTGTCCAATGCCAGATGTCCATCACCAACACGGTCAGCCATGCGTCGCGGGCGTTGCCCGTGTAGTTGTAATCCACCCCTAAGGCTTGCAGTGTGGCCCCCAGCAAGCCAATGTCTGCTCGGCCAAAGATTTGCCAAATCGTGCCCACCACGTTCCAAGGGATCAGCAGTGACAAGGCCACCAGCACCAAGGTGACCGAGGCTTGCCAGCCTTTGGCGGGCATGGACAGCGCCAAGGCAATGCCCAGCGGGATTTCAACCGCCAAGACCGCCAAGGAAAAGATCATTTGGCGCCCCAATGCATCATGCAAGTCTTGGTCGCGCATGACCGCGGCAAACCATTCGGTGCCGACAAACACGCGGCGCTCGGGCGAGATGATGTCTTGCACCGAGTAATTGACCACGGTCATCAGCGGCAAGATGGCCGAGAAGGCCACGCACAGCAACACAGGCAAGATCAGAAGCCAAGCTTTTTGGTTGACGGGTTTCATGCCACCAGCTCCTCGTCGTTGTAAAAGCAAGTGTGGGGGCCCAGCACTTGCAAATACACGGTTTGCCCAGCCAACGGTGGCGCAGCGCTGCTGGTGGCCATGCGTACCCGCAGCACTTCGCCGGCACACTCGGTGGTGAGCAAGCCGCTGGTGCCCAGGTCTTGCCAACGCAGCACCCGCGCTGGCAAACAACCCTCGGTTGCTTGGTCATGCAGGCCCAGGTATTCGGGGCGAATACCCACCTTCAAACGGTCCGCGCCAGCGATTTTTTGTGCCATGCTGGCTGACAAGCCCAGTCGATGTTCACCGATGTGCAACTGCTCGCCTTGCACAAGGGCAGGCAAAAAATTCATGCCTGGCGAACCAATGAAATGACCCACAAAGGTATGGGCGGGGCGCTCAAACAAGGCCTCGGCACTGCCCACCTGCACGGCGCGCCCACGCGTCATCACCACCACCTCTTGCGCAAAAGTGAGCGCCTCGACCTGGTCGTGGGTGACGTAAATCAGGGTGTGCTTGAGTTCTTTGTGCACCTGCTTGAGTTTGCGGCGCAGTTGCCATTTCAGGTGCGGATCGATCACGGTGAGCGGTTCGTCAAACAATATCGCCGCCACATCCGGGCGCACCAAGCCTCGCCCCAGCGAGATTTTTTGCTTGGCATCTGCCGACAAACCGGCAGCGCGCTGATTGAGTTGACCATTGAGCTCGAGCATTTCGGCGATCTGCCCCACCCGCTGGCGGATTTGCGCCTCAGGCATGTGGCGGTTGCGCAGCGGAAACGCCAGGTTCTCAGCAACAGTCATGGTGTCGTAAATGACGGGGAACTGAAACACTTGGGCGATGTTGCGTTGTTGCGGGGTTTTGTCGGACACATCTTCGCCATTGAAAAGCACTTGCCCATGCGAGGGCTTGACCAAGCCCGAAATGATGTTGAGCATGGTGGTTTTGCCGCAGCCTGAGGGGCCGAGCAAGGCATAGGCGCCACCGGCTTGAAAGCTCATCTTCAAGGGCAACAAAGCGTAATCGCTGTCTTGCTGGGGATTGGACCCGTATGCATGGGCCAGATCCAGGTCGATACGTGCCACCATCTCAGCGCCCCCCTTGCGGCGGTTTCTGGGGAGCCAGCAACAGGCCCCCAGCGGGGTCAAACACATAGGCGTCCTGCGGATCGACGTACACGCTGATGGCTTGGCCGATGGCAAACCCATGGACACCGGTTTTTTGCATGACCAACTCGATGCCACTGCAATCCAAGTGCACAAAGGTGTCGGTGCCGGAAATTTCCGCCAGTTGCACCCGCCCCGGCATGGCCACGTCGGCCGGGCCTTGCTCGGTGCGCAAAGCGGTGGCTCGCCAGCCCAATTGCACCAGACCACTGTGCGCGAGTTGGTGCAGTGCGAGTGTGCTGCCGTTGTCTAAGCGCCATTCACCCGCCTGCGGTGTGGCCTGCAACACATTGATCGGCGGGTCGCTGAAAGCACGTGCCACATCCAAAGACTGGGGCTGGCGAAAAACCTCCAAGGTGGGCCCGTATTGCAGCACCCGACCCTCTTTCATGACCGCGGTATAGCCGCCCAACAGCAAGGCTTCGCTGGGCTCGGTGGTGGCATACACCACGGTGCCACTGCCAGCTTCAAACAACTGGGTCAGGTCTTCGCGCAGTTCTTCGCGCAGTTTGTAGTCGAGGTTGACCAAGGGCTCGTCGAGGAACATGAGCGGTGCGCGTTTGGCCAAGGCCCGGGCCAAGGCTACCCGCTGCTGCTGGCCGCCCGACAACTCGGCGGGCAAGCGTTTCAAGAAGGGGTCGATGCGCAGTCGCTTGGCCATGGCTTGGACTTGCTCGTCGATGTTGCTGTCACCACGCAAACGCAAAGGTGAAGCGATGTTGTCGTACACGCTCATGGACGGGTAGTTGATAAATTGCTGGTAGACCATGGCGACATTGCGATCCCGCACCCCAACGCCGGTGACGTTGCGCCCATCGACCCAAATTTGGCCGGTGCTGGGCAGGTCCAAGCCCGCCATCAAGCGCATCAGGCTGGTTTTGCCAGCCTGCGTGGCGCCCAGCAATACCGTGACCGCATTCGGAACCAGCGCCATGTCAACGGGATAGACATGCACCTGACCGGCTACGGTTTGGCTGATGTTGTCGAGTTTCAAAGTCATCGAGGAAGGGTGGGTCATGGACTGGAACAACTTGTCTTGCAGACAAGTTTTGGCATGCGGGAAATTTTCTTTTCTTTTCGCATTCTTGTTCGGTTTTGTTTTAATTGATTCGGTATTTTCCCTAAGTTGGTGCCATTCGAAGATGGTTTATGGTTGCCCGAACCCCCAAAACACCACCCATGAACCCCAACCCCCGACAAACCGAGTTGTTGGCCTTGGTACAAGCCCAAGGTGCCGCCTCTATTGAGTTTTTGGCCGAAACCTTCTCTGTCACCCTGCAAACCGTGCGCCGGGATGTGCAGCGTTTGGCCGAGGCGGGTTTGTTATCGCGCTTTCATGGCGGCGCTCGCATACCCAGCTCGACCACCGAAAACATCGCCTACCGCCAGCGCCAAGCGCTGTCCTTGGACGGCAAAACCCGCATCGCCAAAGCCATTGCCGCCAGCGTGCCGCATGGCTGTTCACTCATCATGAACATCGGCACCACCATGGAAACCGTGGCCCGCGAGTTGCGCCAACACCGGGGCTTGCGGGTCATCACCAACAACCTGAATGTGGCGCAAATCATGAGCGACAACCCGGACTGCGAAGTCATCGTCACTGGCGGCGTGGTGCGCGGCGTGGACCGCGGCATCGTCGGTGAAGCCACGGTCGACTTCATTCGCCAGTTCAAGGTGGACATAGGCCTGATTGGCATCAGCGGCATCGAGGCCGACGGCACCATGCGCGACTTCGATTACCGCGAGGTGAAAGTGGCCAAGGCCATCATTGAGCATTCGCGTGAAGTGTGGCTGGCCGCTGACCACACCAAATTCAACCGTCCGGCCATGGTCGAATTGGCGCATTTATCCCACATCGACCGCTTGTTCACCGACGCCCTGCCGCCAGAGAGCTTTGTGCAGTTGCTCGAGCAATCTGGGGTGGAGTGCACCGTGGCCGATGAAAGCAAAACCCCACCCGCCTTGTCCTTGGTGGGTTGAATCCCTCACAGCTGCCCACCATGACCTATATCCTGGCCCTTGACCAAGGCACCTCCAGTTCCCGCAGCATCGTGTTCAAGCCCGATGGCTCGGTGCTGACCGTGGCGCAACAAGAGTTTCGGCAAATCTACCCACACCCCGGCTGGGTCGAACACGATCCCCAAGAGATCTGGACCAGCCAACTCGCCACGGCCCGCCAAGCCTTGCAACAAGCGGGCATCAGCGCGGCCCAAGTGGCGTCTTTGGGCATCACCAACCAGCGCGAAACCACGGTGGTCTGGCGGCGCGACACCGGTCAAGCGATTTACAACGCCATCGTTTGGCAAGACCGCCGTGCCGAGCCCGAGTGCCTGCGTTTGCGCGAAGCCGGGGCCGCCCCCATGGTGCAGCAATCAACCGGCCTCTTGATCGACGCGTATTTCTCGGCCACCAAGTTGCAGTGGATCCTGAACCACGTGGCGGGCGCACGCGACATGGCTGAGCGGGGGGAATTGGCCTTTGGCACGGTCGACAGTTGGCTGATGTGGAACCTGACTGGCGGCCAGGTGCATGCCACCGATGTCAGCAACGCAGCACGCACCATGCTCTTCAACATCCACACCA